>Ga0209658_1001016_pt1 | contig 18215 bp, 1 predicted proteins | sample SaaInlV_150m_DNA_6_FD_184656 | JGI IMG/M metagenome (GOLD analysis project Ga0209658, IMG submission 184656) | Marine microbial communities from expanding oxygen minimum zones in the Saanich Inlet - SI037_S4LV_150m_DNA (SPAdes) (version 2) | ecosystem: Environmental > Aquatic > Marine >...
ATTGATTCGTTCCTAGACCTGTATTAATTAATTTTATTTTATATGTAATTGGCAATGTCGTATTTGGTTCATCATAATATTTTATACTCATCATGTGCATATGATGAGAGTAGCCGTCATAACCAGAGGTTGGTTGTAATGTATCCCATCTATCTGTTCCACCATTGCTTCTAAAAATAGTTTCAACACCATTGACTGTTCTTGTAAGAACCGCTCCCATATCGCGGGTCCCATTATAATTGCCAGCATTTTCTAGCATGACGACATAATTTAATTCAACAACAGAATCGTTATATTCAGGGGTAATTGATAAACGCAATCCTTGAATTTCTGTATGACTTGTATTTCCTACCGTAACACTTTCCGCATCTTTAAAATTAACATAACTCAAATTTACACCCGATTGAACGGAAGTTGTTGCTGATATTGTATTCCATACACCATAAAATCCCAAAAAGTTTAGATGAACTTTATTGTGCGCGTCGGAATTCTTTTCATTAATAACCATTCTAAAATATTGATATGTTGCTGGTTGTGATAATTCTATTTTTTGTAAATTCATACCCCACATAACCGTTGGGTGCTGACTTGTTGTGCCACTAGGCCATTCGCTACTTTGATTTTTAGACCACCAATTATCAAATAATCTATCTTCTTGTTCGTCAAGTTGTGTCCAACTATTTCCATTATTACTACCATATAATCTCCAACTCTTAGGACATCTTTTTACATACAGAGTTTTTTCTGCCATAACTCCATAATAATAAATTTTTGCTTTTCGTTTTAAATTAATTTGTATCCATTCGCCATTATATCCTTCAGTAGTTGTGCTACCAGCATAAGCTCCAGTAGTGGCGTAAGTGCCAACACTTGAAGCCCAAATCGAATTATAATAACTACTTTGCGTGTAATTAAAAGCATGATGAGGTTCATAGTATTCATCAGAATCATTATGAATAGAACTAGCAAGGTGTTCATGTCCAACATGAACTGCCGGGTCACTTAAAAGTCTAATGTCTTGATCTTCCGTGCGAGTGCCTGATGCCGTCCATTCTTTTTTCCCGCTATCATACAATAATACAGAACCATTATCAGGTTCTGATGACAGGGTATTTACTCTTTGAATTTTAAAATCAGCAGCAGACGCCGGTTCAACCGCCCGTCCTATGGCTTGAATTTCTAATCTTGGAACTACAAACACATTGTCATGAGTCCAATTTCCATTATCATCAACCCATGTCGTAGTTTCATGAAAAACATTTTTCCTAGCATCATTGTTATCGCAATATTCAAGTTTCAATGTTTTCAAAGTATCCCAAGACGCCAATTTACCATTAGCAATATCATCTGTACCAACATCACCTATTGATAAAATAACTGTGTATTCATGCCAACCTTCAGAATAACTTCCTCTCATATCCATGACATCGTGTGAAGCAGAATAAATATTTCCATCAATAAGAAATTTAATATTAAACTGATAAGAACTATTGCCATCATTGCTTAATTTTACGTGAAAATAAAATTTAAATGATACTTGTTTTGTTCCTACTGGTGGTTTATAAGAAATTTCACTACCGTTTAATTTACGAAAAATAGCATCAGTTGTTGAATTAACCTGTCCTGTAGTAACATTTTCTAATGTATAAGTGCCACTAGCTACAGTAACCGAACGTCCATCGCATACGCCAGCCAATGTTTCAAGAACTTGACCGTCTTTATAAGTAACTACTCGTTGAACTACATCGTATTGTTGTGTTCCTACTGCTGTTATTTTTATGTTTGGTTTTCTTAAATGCCCTACATCATCATTATGGGCCCCGCCATTCTCAGGTGCTAGTCCATAATATTGACCTCTACCGTGCTGTATTGAATGCATTAAAGCTTTATAAGTAGAGCTATATGAACCAACTTGAATTTTGATTTCTTTACTTGTTCTCCAACTTTTTACTTTATTATTAGTGATGTCATCTTCTTCAACTATATCTATTATACACATAACTCTTTCATGAGCAACTTCATACATAGAGGCTCCAGCTGTTCTATGAGAACGCTGTGATTGCTCTATCTTTACACCATCTAATAAAATTCTATGGTTGTGCAATGCACCAACATAGTTCGTATCAGTGGCACAGTGTGCATAATCAAATTCATAAATAACTTGTTTTGTTCCAACAGGAGGTGTATAATTTATAGTAGAACCAGTTAAATCTATCCAAGGATCGTTTGGCTGCCCGGCTGTACTATTAGATCCAGTTACTAAAATAGTCGATGTTACATCTTGTAATGTATAATTTCCACTTGCTACAGAAATACTTCTTCCATCACACATACCAGACAACGTTTCAAGAACTTGACCTTCAACTGATGTTGAATTATTAACACTTGATAATACTGCTGTATTTGGTTTTGGGTGTTCTGTTGCTTTAACTGTTGAAACCACTTTTTCACCCGCTTGAGATGGTGCGTCCGTAGCATGAAGTGTATCATCATATACACGATTTAGTACGAACTTCTGTACTGCTGCGCTCGTATAAATGTATGATATATATACTTTATAAGTAACCTCTGCTGTAGTATTTGGTTCATCATAAAAATCCATTATAATTTGATTAGGTGTAGATACGGCATCGGTGTCATATTTTGATACAGCATAACCACTTTCACCAGTTGTATCATCGTTAGAAAAAACAGTTGATACACCATTTACAAATCGCACAATTCTAAATACGTTATTTTCATTTGCTTCAAACCAAATATTCCATTCAACATGAATTACGGAATCGCTATATTCTGGTTTTATTGTTATTTCAAGTTCTGTTAGTTCAGTAGCATTTGCTACTGTATCTGCTGGTACTACAGGTCCCATAATATTTTGATACTTAGCGGTATTAGTAATTCTTTTATGAACCAAATTCGTTCCTACAACAGGCAAGGTTTGAATGCGTTCATTAGGGAAGTTTCCGTAATATTTTAAAGAATGAAGTTGCATTTGCATTTGGCCGTGGACGTCAGTACTGCTATAAGTATGTGTTACTATTAATCTAAAATACCTATATGTTGCGGGTGATGATAATGTATTTAATTGACTACTGAAAGTATCTAATAAAGTTGGATGATAATTCCATTGACTTTGTAATAAAGTGAGATCTGCAGCACTCAAATTACCACTATTTGTAGCTATATCTGTATTTGTTTTAGATAAAACTACCGTCCAATTAGTGTTATCATTACTACCTGCTATATAATATATTCTTGGACTTCGGGGAACTCCTTGAGTAAGCACAACATGATATATTTTTGCTTTTTTACCAAAATCAATTTGTAGCCATGCACCACTTAATGTTCCAATATTTGTTGATGTACTACCCGCATGAGTATATGCTCCGGTACTTGTATTCCATCTGCCATTCGGAGAACCCCAAGCACTATATCCTTCATAAGTGTTTTTATAAGTATCATCGAATGCTTTTTCGGCTCTAAGATCAGCAAAATCTTCGCTATCTGTAATAGTATATCCCGTATATAGGTTAATATCACTAATTAATTTTGAACCATCATCTCCTTCAATAATAAATTCACTTGGTTTCCATCTGCCTTTTGCTTCATCCCAAGTTAACATATTTCCATTATTTGGCAATGTAGATATTGTATCTACTTTTTGTATTTTAAAATCAGCAGCAGACGCCGGTGCGACTTGTCGTCCTATTGCTGTGATTTTCATTGTAGGTTTGGCTAAGCCACCAGGAGCACCAACTTCTATTGCATAAACGTCGGCGTGGTGCATTTTCGATTGGTTTCCCGAATTTCGTTCTCTACATTTTAATTTTATTGTTTTTAAACTTTCCCACGATGCAATATTACAATTTGCGTAATCATCTGTTCCGGTTATGTATATTCTAATTTCTATAACTTCTTCTTGTGAATTATACTGCGCTGTTCCTTTTAGGTTAATGACCCCGAAAGCGACATCATCAATATATAATTGATATCCACAATTCCAATAGGTACCACCCCCAACATTGGCTTGAACTTTGAGACTATATACAACAATTTTGGTTCCAGAAGGTGGTTTATAATTAATTAAACTTCCAGTTAAATCAGTATAAGTTTCTGTTAAATCTTGTGCTGCTATAACATTCGGTAGTGTATAAGTCCCACTTGCACCAATAACAGTTCTACCATCACACAATCCTTCTAATGTTTCAAGAACTTGACCGTCTTTATAAGTAACTACGCGTTGAACTACATCATAATCTGCTTTTCCTATTGCTGTAATTTCCAAACGGGGTTTTACAAATGTGACTGGACCACTTGTTCCAGCACTACCACTACTTACTGCTCTCCACCAATATTCGTGAAATGTTACACCATCATCTGTATCATTTGATCCATCATAACTTCTAGCCCTTATTTCTACTACTTTATTACTATCCCAAGATAGAAAATGTCCGTTGACAACATCATCTTTTTCACCAATTGTTAATACAAATGAAGGCTTAAACTCACTTGATGGTCCTCCACCTCCCGAATAGTTGTCATATATACCAGCATTATAAGATGATATTTCTGTACCATCTACATATAATCTATATTCAAAACCAATTCTAACAGCGCCTGCTGTTTGTTTTGGACGTATAATAGTATAAAAATTATATACTATTTTATTTGTTCCAGACGGAGGTTTATAATTTACAGAACTTCCAGATACAGCTAGATAAGTATCTTGCATGGTTTGCTTTAATGTGACATTCTCCAATGTATATGAACCACTTGATACTTTTACTGTAGAACCATCGCAAATTCCCGCTAATGTTTCAAGAACTTGACCGTCTACTTGAGTAGCACTTGTAATAGGATTTAAAGCTTTGTTTGGTTTTGGGTGTTCTATTGCCGATGCTGTAGACATACAAACAAGATATGCACTGGCCCCTTCATTGCCCACTGGTCTATTTATATAAACAGTTCGTGTTGTATTTGCATTTGCCGATACTAATTTTATTTTATATGTTACAGCCGAAGTTGTATTAGGTGTATCATAATAGTCAATAGTTAAAAGCCACGGCGAACCACCATTATAAGCGTCATCCCCAACTGGTCTTCCTAATAAATCCCAACGGTCTGTTCCGCCGGTTATATTTTTTATATCAGTTTCAACGCCACCGACTGTTCTAGTAATAATTGCTCCCATATCTCTGGTATATGACGAGCACTCGATATATACTATATATTTTACCTCAATAACAGAATCAGTATATTCAGGTGTAATATTTAATCGCAACCCGTTTATTTCGGCGTATGAGTGATTTAATGTAAAAGATACAAAATCTGGAAAATTAACATAACTCATATTTGTTCCGGCCAAAGCCACACCACTTTTTCCGCGTCCTATTGCTTGGATTTGTAATCTAGGTGGAATAAACAAATTAACATTTGCGAAAGTTCCATAAAATACTGTAGCATCACCAGTATCAGGAGTCATTACTTTCATTTCTATTGTTTTTAGTGTATCCCAAGATGCTAATTTACCATTAACAACATCATCTGTTGTAACATCGCCTATTGAAATTACAAAAGTTACATTTACACATCCATGATCCCCAACATTTTGTCCGCTTTGCATTTTATTTTCAACAAATTTAGAAGCTGTATATTCTACACCATCTATTACTAACATACCACACCAAAACGACCTTGCTGTTCCAGTTTGACCGTTGCCTCTGTGATGTATATTTAATGTATAAACAACCTGTTTTGTTCCTACCGGTGGTTTATAATTAATTTTACTACCTAAAAGTGACGCATATGTAGCACTTTGAAAAACTTGTGAGGTTATTGGGTTTTCCAATGTATAAGTCCCACTAGCTACAGCAATACTACGACCATCGCATACGCCAGCCAACGTTTCAAGAACTTGACCGTCTAGAACGCCGTCGCTGCTTTGTCCTGTTCCTCCGCCTCCGCTAGACGCTACATTACCAGGAGCCCAACTAGAACCATTGTAGACAATTGCTTGTCCTGAAGATGCACCACTGGTGCTTACATCTGTTAAACCGCCTAATGTGGAAGAACCACCGCCGCCTCCGCCGCCAGACCACGTGCTTAATCCTTTGTTTCCAATATATTTGTAAAATGAAAAAACGGGTTTTTTTGTAGAATTATCAACCACGCCTAAACTAGGAGTTGAATTATCTGGAAAAAAAACAATACCACTATTTATATCAAAAAACCAATTACCACCAGCAGCATTTTGTAATATTTCATTGGGTGCTGTATTATCGGCGGCAACATTTGCTTTATTTGTTAAAGTATATCCATAAGGGGTAATACTTGCTGTTTTATTTACATTAAATTGCAGAGCATCCATTAAGACATTATTTCCACTAGAATTTGTTTTATGCCACGAATCACTATTGTTGGCGATGCATTGGTCTAATATCAACCGATGATAGTAACGAACTTTACCATCGGCACTATCTTTAACAAATCCACCAGTATCAAAATCACTAGCTGTTAAACCAACGGATGCTTCGGTTTTTGCCGCGCCATATGTTGGATTTGCTGGAATATCATCCGTTAAAATATCAGAACCAAAAACATATGTATTATATGGTACCCCTGTTTCTTGGAACCAATTTGTAGATTCCTTTGTTGAAGGAAAGCCCATAGCAGTTTTAAATAAAATATTCACTTTTTCATTTACATCAAAACCGGTTGTATCTGCCATTATATAATGTATATTGAAAAATATAAATTATAATTATCTTAATTATGATAAAGAAACAGTATTCTTTAAACCAATAAATATATATATATCGTTATTGCCGTTAGTTGTATCTAAAATAGGACCCCATTTTGTAGAACTTTCCTCATAAACAGATCCATAATTCGCTTTTGTAGCCATTGTATCCTGTGTTGCCCAACTTACAGCACCAGTTTGTTCGTACCATATAGCAGATGATTTTAAAGCTCTTCCTAAATTACCAATTCTAGGTGAATTAGACACATTTTGTTGAACGAAACCAATCGCATCATAATCATCAGCATCTTTTACTTTATTCGTTGTAGTAGAAGACAAACCTCCAATTCCAACCACATTTAAATATTCAGTAATAGCACCGCCAACATTATGTGATGATTTATCAGCAGACATAGAAAATTTCTGACAATACCATTTATATCCGTTAGTATCTGGAGCACCTGTTGTTGAATAAGCAGTTGTTCCTTGACTATAACTGTTTACTGAAACACTATCATAATTTACATTTGATGTATTTGGATAAGTAAAATTAGCATTTGTTCTAAATCCACCATTAATATATAATAAAGTCCAATCCTGTGGAACAGTTGAATGAAGGGTATAAGGTTGTGTAGCTATAGCACCCATATCTGTATTAAATTTACCTATTGTAACTGATGTTATTTCATATAAATTAGATAAAGTTAGTTTTGAAGTTGCTGTAGTATCATTAGCATAACTATTATGGTCGTGGAAGTGACTTAATGTAGCATTTCCGGTTGCTGAACCTCTTTTTAAAGATTGAGCCGTTCCGGTTGTATTTCCATTTAAATTATAAGCATACGATGTTTCACTTAAACTATTGTTGGTTCCATTTGTAAATGAATGAGTATAGTTTATTCCAGTATTTGATTTAGTATGAGTATAAGAACCTGGTATAGAAACATCAATATTATTTGCAGCAATATATAAATCATCAGAAGCATATGTAGTTTTACTTACAGAACCAATAGTACCTACATTGCCAGTACCAATTATAAATCCGTGAGCCGAATTACAATTAGTATATGTTCTTACAATTGTAATTGTCATATCATCTACACTCGCGATTCCCATTGTATATTTTACACTAGTTACCGTCACTAAACTTGTTGTATATGTTATACCCGGATTACCAGATAAAGTATCAATGTAAATATTATGTGTAGTTGATGCGTCTGAACCGCCAACGTCGGCATGTCTATCATATTCATATTTCAACGTATGAGCTGTTTTTCTAGCAGCACCTATTGAACTTGTTATTCCTGTGTTTAATAATTCATTTAAAGCAAATGTTCCCTTTAATCTAAATCCTTTTGTAGCGTTTGTTGTTCCATAAATATCCGATTGATTGATAGTATCTATAAATCCAGTATCACCACCACTATTGGTAGGAGTTGTATTAAATCCACCATAACTAACTGTTTGTTTTAAATTTCCATCTACAGTAACTTTTAAAGTAACTAAACCAGTTGAACCATTTACATAATTACCATATCCGGTTGTTGTGGTATGTTGGGTTGTTGAATAAGGGTCTGTTATTTGAATAGTTTGTGTTGAAGTAGAAGACGGTGTTACGTTTTTACTAGCGTGTGTATTTATATATATTTGACTACCAGAAACAGTATTTGAACCAGTTCCATAACCTCTAATATTTGTTTTTGAACTATTATTAATACCAAAATTGACAGTTGTTGCTATTCCAGCATCACCTGGTGTTCTTGTATATGCGGAATGGTCTCTAAAAGCAGAAATATCAGAATAATTATCAGCTAAATTATTTTTTGCTTGAACTTTATATTTATATTTTGTTCCGGCTCTAAGACTGTTGAGTATAATTTGAAATGTTTCGTTTTCATTTTTATTACTAACTGCTTCAGTATCTGTATATTCCGTTCCAACAACAGCATTATTATAAGCCAATGTTGCTATTTCTACATATTTTGTTATAGCACTTGTAATAAAAGCATCTGATTGATCGCTAGCATTATTAGGATCTATATTTTCTGTTTCAGCACATTTATAATAAAAGGAGATTGAATTATCCGAACCGATGGCCACCTCAGAGCTCCATATAGGCGTCGAGGGAGGGTTAGGAACTAAGTAAAAAACCTGTGAAAATAAAAGGGCTCTTATATCGATTGTTGGATAATTTTCGGAATTATTTACACCATAAACTCTAACATCAAATTTATTAGTGTCACCTGCTTTGCTAAGAGTTGTTTCAATTCCTCCTGAAGGTGTTCCAGTAAATTTGGGCAAGGTTATTGTTTTTAACGATGCTGTTGTATTATAATCTTGATTTGAACTTACTGTTAATGTTGTATAATCGGTCCATGTGTTACTTGTATCAGGACTTTTTATTTGTATTTTAATTTGACTTATAAATGGCAATGATTTCGCTTGTGCGTTTGCTCCAAAACATAATTTTGCTACTACCGTGCTGTCGTGAAATAATGATATACTATCATATTTCCAATTTATAATTATATGTGAAGTGGATGATGTATATGCTCCGTCTGCTTGAAATTGATGTGGTTGCTGTGTTAAAATTTCAAAGAAAGATTGACCCATCACATTTGTTGGACCACTACCTCCGCCACTAGCAGCAACATTGCCCGGTTCCCATTTTAAATTTGTAGAATTCCATACTAAGGCTTGACCGTTTGTTGGGGCAGTCGTTACAGTGTCAACGTCGCCAAAATTACTTACTGTACCAACAAAATTGCCATTATCACCAATAGAAGCAGCTATTTCATTTAATGTATCTAATGTTCCTGGAGCAGAATCAATTAAACCGTTAATGGCTGTATCTATATCAGTTTGTGTTATTATACCAGTTAAAGCACTTCCGTCTCCTTGAAATGCGGTTGCTTTTACTGTTCCATTTACTTCTAATTTTTGCGATGGACTATTCGTTCCAATTCCTACATTTCCAGTTCCTTTTTGAATAGTAAATCTATATGCTGAATCCCAAATAAAATATTGATTATTATCTGTTCCATTTCCACTATTATTAGTACCTATTGTCCATTGGTTTGTTGTATTTGATATCATGAGTGAAACCGGAGCTGTGCTTGGATTATGAATTCTTATATCACTTCCTTCAATATCTAATACGTAATCAGGACTTGTTGTTCCAATTCCTACTCTATTTTCGCCACTATAATTTCTTAAAACTAAAGCATTATCTACATCTACCGCGGACGAAGCATTCCAATACGACAATCCATATGATATGGTTGTTCCATTTGTGCTTGTTCCACTTTTACTATATAATCCACAATTATTATTGTCGTAGATACAAAAATCTTTATTACTATCTGGTGTGGCAGCTGATCCTCCGCTATGTGCGATTGATAATTTACCAGCTGGACTCATCATTCCAATTCCTACTTTACCGTCTGATCTAATCGACATTTGAACCGACCCCGTATCGTGATTTTGAAAATGAAGACCTCTACCACTACTATTTCCAGAAACGGCAGAAAAAATATTATATTGTTGAGTTTCGTTACTGTGTGTAGCTTTTAATTGGAGTTGGGAATTATTAGTTGTGCTTTCAATACGTGCTGAAGCACCCGTGAATACTGGACTTGCTTTTGGTGCCAAATTACTTGTAGCCGTTGTCACGAATTGTGTTGTAGCAAGTTGGCTGTCATTTGTCCCCACCGCTGCTGTTGGTGCGAGTGGTGTTCCTGTAAAAGTTGGACTGGCTTTTGGTGCTAAGGTGCTTGTATCAATATTCCCTGCCGTATCATCTACATATTGTTTTGTGGCAGCTGATGTAGCCGCTGAACCATTGGTAATTGTTGGCAATGTAACTACTCCTGTAAAGGTTGGGCTGGCTTTTGGTGCTAATGTGCTTGTATTTAATCCGTTGGTTGTATCATCTACATATTTTTTTGTAGCAGCATGTAAATCTCCGGTCGGTGCTTGTCCCAATGTTACTGTTCCAGTGAAAGTTGGATTAGCATTATTGGCTTTATCAGATATATTATCCGAACCAGCATAATCCGCATTATTTGCAGCAAATACATCTGAAATTCTTGCGTTTCCTACTCCACCAGCCATATTTAATGTCTTCGCATATTTTTCCCAATGATGTAATTTCATAGCTGATAAATTAGCTACACCTGACGAGGCCAAAGCACCAGTAGAGTTACCGCCTGCCGCTGTAATACTTGCTGGAACTATACTTACATCTCTTTTTCTAAATTTCATCGAACCACCTTCAATAGTTATTTTATGGGCGTCTCCAATCCATAAAGAATTATCACTTATATATAAATCTCGTATTTTATAAGCAGGACTTCCAATATCATAAGTATCATCGGTGGTAGGAATTAAATGACTGTCAAAGACAACTTGATTATCACCGCTCGTCCAACTACTTGTCCAAACAGGACCCGCGTTCGCAGAGGCTTGATCTGGAGTTCCAGTAGGAAGAAAACTAGAAGTTTGTGTGTCCCAAGATTGCGCGGTTGCGTTCCAATATATAGTTGAACCATTCGCTGTATTTGCTGCAATCATTGCCGCAGGACCTATTTGAGTTGATAAATTGCTTGTTCCAGTTCCAAAAGTCCAACTATTACTTGCCGCATCATACGTTAAAACATTTCCGTCTTGAACGCTTGATATATTAGAATGCAACGTCAATATGGCAGGAGCGGTAATAGTTCCTATGGACCATCTACCTGTATCTGAATTATAAATCAATGTATTTTGAACGGTAGATTGACTTGCTAGATTAAATACATAAGCCGAACCTTGGTCTGTTTCCGACGCGTCTTCTTCTTTCCAAGCACCAATTGAAGCATATCTATCGCTAATTGAAACTGAAATACCAAATTCATCGCCGATTGCTAAGTCACTTGCGGTAATTTTTTTTGTATGATCCCAATAACCTTCTCCTGTATTTGAAATCATATAAGCAGCACCTGCTTTTAAATAAGAAGAACTTCCTTGTGTTCTAGCACCAATAACACCAAATTGCGTAGTAATATCAACACTACAACCAAAATGGTCGTTGACCGCCGTATCCGATGCTGTTAATTTACTATTTTCGTAGTATCCTGCTGTTGGATCTAATTCTTTAAAAGTCCAATTATGATCTGCATAAGCATTAGCCGCAAGTTTTGTACCATCATTTGACATTGTAATTGCACTCCAATCTTTGCCTGTACCTACAGATGTATCTTCCGTCCACGTAGCACCACTATCATTTGAGGTCCAAATGTTGCCGCCATATACTACAGCAGCAAGTTTTGTACCATCATTTGACATTGTAATACTTTGCCAATTTTTAGTTGAACCCGTGGAAGTATTTTCATTCCAAGTAACTCCGCTGTCATTAGAAAGCCATATATTTCCACCCATAACAGTTGCTGCTAGTTTTGTTCCATCGCCTGAAGATGCACAACCTTGCCAATTTTGAGATGTTCCCCTTTCAGTCCAATTTGCACCTGTATCATTCGTTACAAAAATTTTACCATTGGCTACTGGAGAGACAATTTTTGTACCATCATCTGACATTGCAATTGAAAAATAGGAATTATGGGAGGTTCCACTTGAGGTCCACGTCGAACCGCTATCTGTAGATATATAAATTGAAGAAGGGGCATTAACAGTTGCGGCAATTATTGTTCCATCTGATGAAGATGCGATACCCATCCATCCTTTTGTTCCACCACCAACCGTTTTTTCCGTCCAGTTTACCCCACTATCGATAGATAACCAAATATTACCACTACTCACTACGGTTGCTAGTTTTGTTCCATCATCAGAAGATGCACAACGTTGCCAAATTTCCGATGTTGCCCTTTGAGTCCACGATACTCCTCTGTCTATTGATGTGTAAATATAACCATATTGTATTGTAGAGACAAGTTTTGTTCCATCTGATGAAGATGCAATGCCTTTCCAATTTTTTACTGCTCCAACTGATGTATCTTGAACCCATTCGCCACCACCAAGATTACCAGAAAGATCGCCCCAATTTCCGTCGGTTTGTTTTTTATAAACAAAAACTTCACCAGCTTTTGTAGAATCCGCTGTTCCACCATATTCTCCTTTCGGACAACCTACCATTAAAAAGTCTCCGCCTACTGATATTGATTGACCGAAATAATCACCTGCTGCCAATGTCTTTGTACGCACAATATGTAAAGCATCCCAAACTGTATCACTTGTTCGTTTATATATATAAACTCCTCCAGTATAACTAGTCTTTGTTTCACAACCAACAAAAGCGTAATCATTATTAATTGCTACAGCACTACCAAATTTATCTTCATTTGCTCCATCATCTGCTGTTAATATCTTTTTCTGGATCCAAGTTCCGTCTAATTTATAAATATATGCTTTACCTTTTAAAGCATTACTTGTTCCTGTTATATTTTCTGGAGCACCAGAAATCATCCACGTTCCATTAGTATCAATAGAATAACCCAAGTAAGAATTTGCTGTTCCAATCAAAGTTTGATTAGCAGTAGTAGCATATAATTCTGTTCCGCTATTATAATTATAAATAAGAAGAGCACCAGTATTTAATACCTGTGATCCAGTATCATCATAACCTGGAGAACCAACTGCCAAAAAACTAGCAGTTAAAAAAAGACTTTCACCATAATAATCGTTTGTTTGATCTGTAGGTGAATTTATTACTTGTGTTTGTGTTCCTGCTTTAAATAAAAAAACTCGTCCAACCTTTTCTTTTGGGAAAGTACCAGCTTTATTAGGCGCACCAACAGCAGTCCAAGTTCCAATGGTAGATACACTTTTTCCAAGATTTTCATTATCTTCACCAGTAGTAGCAGCAAGTTTATGCGATTGCGTCCATACTGGCACAACACTTTCCAAATTGCTATTATCAATATCTTGAATATCGCTTAAATAAACACCAGTAACAGAAGTTGCGACACCTGAACCAGGTTTCCATTTAGAAGTGGTAGTATCATATATAAGGCTTTGTCCTTCTGTTGCGCCAGAAACATTCACGTCAGCGATATCATCAATATCCAATATAGGCAATCCATTTTTCCATTTTTGTGTATTTGTATCATAAATTAAAGCATTTTTTGCCCCTGGTGTAGCTATAATAACATTATTAATATCATTTAAATTCATTGTAGGTAATCCATTGATAAATTTACTAGTTCCGGAATCATAAACAAGAGCTTGTCCGTCAGCAACACTAGTTAAATTAATATCGGTTATATTATCAGTAGTAAGATTAGCATTTTCCCATTTAGTATTAGTGACATTGTAAACAAGACTTTGTTTATCACTAGGAGTAGAAATAGTTGTATCGCTTAATCCTTCAAGTGTAGTAACAGGTGTTCCAGCCACCCATTGGCTATTTGCTTTATCATAAATCAAAGAATCATCCTGATTTGTTGTAGCGTGTGAAACATTAACATTATTTAAAGCTTCAATATTCGCATTAGCAATTGCCGAAGCAGCAGCAGCACCGGCAATCCATTGGCTATTCGCCGCATCCCATTGTAAAAGTTCGCCATTGCTTGGAGCAGGAACACTTACATTTGTTAATTCGTTTAATTCTAATTCGCTTTTAGCACCAAATTCACCTTCGTAGATATAAACTTCTGTAAAAGATATTGAACTAGTACTACCCGGGGAAATATTACCCAAAAATAAAAGAACACCATTGCTAATCACAGGTTTAAAACTACTATTAGTATTATAAATAGTAGCATAATTAGTAATATTTGTAGTCAATGTAAAAGGGAAACTTGATTTACCAATAATAGTATTTTCTAATTTACTAATCATATCCGCATTGGAAGGTTTCCAAGCTCTGAAATTGGTTCCTGCAACAGCAGTCATCGGAATATTTTCATATTTCTTTATGTATGTAAAACTAGCAGGTTCTGTTTCGCCTGCAACATTAGAAAGTGATTTCACAGTTCCTCCACCCACAACATTGGATGAAGAGGACCAAGTAAAACTACTTGATGTTTTATTTGTAATCGGACTTGCCAAAAGCTGTTGATTTAATATCTTAGGCAAGATTTGGTTTTCCTGTCCTGGAACTAATGCTGATGATGTATAAGCAGACCCCAATGATTTTTTTAACAAGAGGTCAATAACTTCGTTATTATAAACAAAGGACATTTATAAATAAATTATATATTTTTATTTATAATTTATTTTAAAATTTATATAGACGGGGAGAGAAAAATGTTATATTTTTCTCTCCCCAAATAAAGAATTTTTAAAAATAAGAAAATTATGTTGAAACAAACTGTATATTTGATATTTGTATTGCGTTTGTACCTTTATCCAATCCAATTCTTATCCATATATCCGACGAAACCTGAGAAATTGTAGCTGGAACTGGTGGTGTGATTTTGTAAGTAGTATATGTAGTTGTTCTTGTTTTGCTGTCAAAAACCCCTAAACCCGTAACACCACCGACACCTGTTCCAGTATCTTTGCCACTTTCGGCTTGATAATTTTCATTTACATTATACCAAAATAAAGTTCCTTCTTGTCCGCTAAGCATGGAAGGTAATAATATATTACATTCAAATCCACTTGCTTCCCTGGCAGAACCAGTGCTAAATGAATGGCCTGATGGAGTTGAAAATTTAATACCAAAACTTGAAGTTCCAGCAGTTTGTATCGTATTTGTTAATTTAAATAAAGCCCATTTCTTATCACTTGTCAACCAACTGGTTGTTGTAACAGATTCATAACCAGTTGCTTGGACCGATCCAGCGAGATTTTTATTATATATTCCTCTAAAATCAACATATTTACTTGAATCTGATGTAAAATTACCATCCCATAATAATAATTCTTGAGAAGGAAGTTGAACTGTGTTATTAAAAGTTGCTAATCCTGAAACACTAGGAGATACGTTATTATAGGCCAATGTATTATCCCAACTTGTGTATCTATAATTTAATAAAGGATTGGTAATTGAATTTTTATCTCTTAAAAGCTTTATGGTTCTAGTTGTATTGGTTGTTCCTTGAATATTATAAGCAGTAAAACTTATTGATATATCTCCAAGTAACGATACATCTTGTATTTTTATATCTGGATGTGAAAAATTCGTATATGCGATAGAGTTTCCACTATTACCGGTTGTCCCCGTTCCATAACTATTATCATTTACTTTAATATCGACTGGTAAAACAATATTAGATGGATTTGATTCAACTGTTAATTGTTTATAATCTCCTCTAAAAATGCCACCAGAAGCAGGAGTATTGCTGGCTAAATTACTTGTATTCAAATCTATTTCTAATAACGTATTGATATTTAAACTAGCTACACCACAAATCCACGTAACACTTGGATTTGCTTTAACTCCGATTAATCGGTCGTTTTGATTATTATACGTTATTGTTGGAGATACGGAAAGTGTATCTGTCATAAAATTAAAAAAAGTAACTTTTTGCGACCCGATTGTAATCGAGGGAATATCACTAGTTAATTTCACGACGCCTTTATTCACAGTATTCGGTATTTTTACCGATAAATTACTAATATTTGCAGTAGTCCAAAATCCACCCTTGTTTTCGGTGGTATTATTTCCTACACCATTAGGATATTTGTCAATTAAATTTATATTCATATTACAATCTTCATTGCTTTCAGTAAAAGTTTCCCCCGTATGTCTTGTATTTCCACCAGTGTATCCTCCTATATTTTTCGTAACATTTTTTTGTGTTACTCCACTATCATTTAAAATTTCAAATTTAAACAACCAATTTGAAGGGTCTTCAGCGAGTGTATTGCTACAATTTATATCCGTTACATTTCCAAAACTAATAGCATTAGCCGCAACATAAGCAGACCTTAATAATTTTCTACTAGACGTATTGTATAGATTCCACGACGCACTTTCATATTTGGCATATCCATAATTAGAACCACCCGAACCAGAATTAGTTTCAACAATGTCTGCAAATTCTTGAGAAGAAGTCCAACTATTTAAATTAATATCTGTTTGGTCTATTCTTTCCAATGATGGCTTTGACGGAACAGTTGTATACTTGGAAGATGTAATCCAATTTCCATAAGCTGCCGTTGCTCCAGCATCATTAGTTGCTTTTATTCTATATTTGTATTTTGTTCCATACAAAATACCTGTTGATAAATTTTTATTTAAATTTGTGTTTGACGTGGTTATTGTTTGTGTATCGCTACCCGCGCTTGCTGAATTTAATTTTGCGGTGCTTTCATATTGAAGTGTATAACTTATAACATTACCGTCGCCAGCCGATGGTTCATTCCAATTAATACTAAAACGAGGATTATTATCTATTGTGTAAGAAGCACTTGATGTAGAACCTAAACTTAAATCCGGTATTGATATTGTAATAGAATTAATTACTCCTGGCGCATTAGCAACAACAAGTGATAAACTTGTTTGATTTGTTGTATAAATTGTTGGATGATAATTCTTAAAAGAAATTTCAGCTTTATATGTTTTAGTATCATCTAATGCGGAAAGATTATTAAATGTATATGTATTTCCTGAAAAACTTGATGTTCCTGCCTGTTTATTAAATTTAATTGTAGTTAATTGTTCGAAATCACTGATATCATTAGAACTTAATGATGTATTCAATAATACCGCGTTATTTGCTTCGTCTAATAATTTAACATTTAAATGTGTAATCATCGGTAATTTATCAGCTGTAAACCCAACAAAATACCTTATAACAGGTTGAATTATAACAGAAAAATCAAGCGCTGTATTTGATATTGAATTTATTGTTATACTTTTTGGAGGACCTACAAGATCTGATAATTTAAATATATTATTTGTATCCGGATTAGGTAATTTAAAATCACCGGCTTGAATTGTTGGAGTCATTTCAACATTATCGTCTATTAATAAAGTAGTGACTTGAATTCTATTTGACGATATATCTTTCGCATCTATATGATTAGTGCTTGATATATCGACTACTTGCAACTTATTTGTAATTTCAGCATCAACACTAACTACTTTTGTAGCATTCAAATCTTTGATATTCAAATTACTTTTTGAAACCATAGTAATTCCTGCTGGACTTTGTTGTCCATCATTTGCCGTTTCTCCCAATATAAATGTAGAAGCACTGTCATCCCATCCCATAAATTGATTATTATCTCTTGCTTTTACAGTATTTTCATTATCATTTCCCATTCCTGAATGATTTCCACAATAATAGTATAATGGCGATGGAGCATTATTTGGAACTACAAAGGTTACTTTTGAGCTATTACTACCTGGACTATAAGATGGATCTCCCGATTTTGTTATACCTGTTGTATATTCCGCTCCACTATCGTGTGATCCATCTTTTGTTGTACTAAATCTTAATGGATGACTACCATTAGTACCATCGCTCTGATCGAATATATATGTGTCGCCTTTTACTAATGTTATATTTGGTGTTAAAACTCCATCTAA
>Ga0209658_1001029_pt1 | contig 18103 bp, 9 predicted proteins | sample SaaInlV_150m_DNA_6_FD_184656 | JGI IMG/M metagenome (GOLD analysis project Ga0209658, IMG submission 184656) | Marine microbial communities from expanding oxygen minimum zones in the Saanich Inlet - SI037_S4LV_150m_DNA (SPAdes) (version 2) | ecosystem: Environmental > Aquatic > Marine >...
CAATAAGCAAGCCATGGCCTACCCATATGTATTATAGGAAATAATCCTGCTTGGATTACAGAGAATATTGTCATAGCCTCAGCAGATCTATTAATGCCCATTCTCCATTTTTGTCTGAATAGAAGCAATACTGCTGAAATAAGAGTACCTGCATGTCCAATACCTATCCACCAAACAAAGTTTGTAATATCCCAAGCCCAACCTACAGTTTTGTTTAAACCCCAAGCTCCAATACCTGTTCCAAGAGTATAAGCAATACACCCTAATCCCCATAAAAAAGCTGCCATTGCAATTGAGAAGGCTATCCACCAATCTTTATCTGGAGGAGTTTCAACTGGTCTTGCTATATCATTAGAAACATCATGATAGCTCTTGTCTCCAAGTATCAACGGTTTCCTTATGGGAGCTTCGTAATGTGATGACATATGCTATACTTTTTTACTGTTTCTAACTTTAACTTGATAGAGAACATTAGGCTTAGTTCCAATACTTTCAAGAAGTCTATAAGCTCTATCATTATTATTTAATTCCAAAATTTTACTTTCTTTATCATTTATATCTCCAAATATGATTGCACCATCACTACATGCATTTGAACATGCAGTTTGGAATTCTCCATCTTTAACTCTTCTTCCATCTTTTTTTGCATCTAAAATAGTTTTCTGAGTCATTTGTATACAAAGAGAACATTTCTCCATAACTCCCCTCCCTCTAACATTAACATCTGGATTTAAAACCATCCTACCAAGGTCATTATTTAGATTATAGTCAAACTCATCATTTTCAGCATAAGAAAACCAGTTAAATCTTCTTACTTTATATGGACAGTTATTGGCACAATATCGAGTTCCTACACATCTATTATATGCCATTTGATTTTGACCTTGACGGCCATGAGAAGTTGCAGCAACTGGACATACTGTTTCACATGGAGCATGATTACAATGCTGACACATTACTGGCTGAAATACAACCTTTGGATTCTCAGCTGCCTTTTCTAGCTTAGTCTGAGTATCTCTATATTCTCTATAACCAGATGCTTCATCTTTTAACTTAACGTCGCCCTCAAAAGTATCTTCAGAAGAAAAATATCTATCTATTCTTAGCCAATGCATGTCTCGTGATTTTCTAACTTCTTCTTTTCCAACTACTGGAACATTATTTTCTGCATGACAAGCGATAACACAAGCACCACATCCATTACATGCATTTAAATCAATCGACAGATTGAAATGATGACCTGTAGATCTGTCAAATTCTCTCCAAATATCTACTTCGTTAGATGTTACTTTAGTCTCAATATGATTTTTAGATACTAAAACAGTAGGATTCCAAAAAGATTTTTCTTTTGTATTGTATGTAGTAATATCAGTCTCTTTAATAATCTCGTCTCTACCCATCATTGTATTGTGCAATTGAATACATGCAAATTCATGATCACCTTCAACCTTAGTTATTGTGACATTTTGAATATTTGAAAAATTATGATAAAGAGAATATGCATTAACACCAACTTTCATTACATCATTCATTCCTTCAGTCTTTCCATATCCGAAAGCTAAACCTACGGTACCTTCAGCTTGACCTGGTTGAATTAATACAGGAACTTTTAATTTTGAGTTTGAGTTAGAAATTATCGCATAATTTCCATTTAATGCTCCATTTGAAACATTATAATTATTTAAATCAAGTTTTTTTGCATCAGCGGCAGACACGGTTAAGTAATTATCCCATGTTACCCTTGAAATTGGATCTGGGAACTCTTGCAGCCATGGATTAGAAGATTGAGAACCATCTCCAATTCCAGTTTTTGAATATAGAACTAAAGAAAATTCATCAGAATCCTTTTCATATAGTGATGAAATACTAGTTCTAGTTTTTTGTGCTCTCAAGTTTAAACTTGAAAAATCATTATAATATCCATCTTGTAATGATTTACCCCAAGTTTTTCCTCTTAAAATTCTATTCTGCCAATTGGATTTAATTCTATCGTAAAAACTTAAATCAGAGTTTAAAACTTTTAATAAAAAATCTTGAAATTGAACAGTGTCAAATAAAGGTCTAATAGTTGGTTGAGCTAAAAAGAAATTTCCTTTTTTTAACTCATAATCTCCCCATGACTCCAAATAATTATTCGTAGCAGCAATATACATTGCCGACTTAGCTGTTTCATCTTCTTTTTCAGAAAATACAAGAGAGAACTCAAGATTTTTGAAAGCTTCTTTTATTTGATCTGTATTTGGAAGAGAATAAAGTGGATTTACACCTGAAGTAATTACACCATATAATTTGCCAGATTCTAAGTCAGATATAAACTCATTAAGTTTTTTATTATCTCCTTCTTTGATTAATCTTGGATTATTAATATCTATAACCTCTGAGTTTAGAGATTTGTTTATTAATAAAATTAATTCTTGAACATCTGAATCATCTATCCCTGAGACTACAACAGATTTATTAGGAGATTTCAGAATTTTATCAATACAAGAATCAACATATTTATCAATTGTAGGGTTTAAAGAACCCTTAACCTCTCCATTACCTGTTATCTTAGAATAAAGTCTAGCAACAATTTTTTTTAAGTCAGAAGGTCTAGCAGGAACTCTATCATCAGCATTTGATCCTGTTAAAGTCAAATTTGATTCAAACTGAATATGATAAGACATTGTTTTTTTCTTGGACTTATCAGGAACCCTTGTCATTGTATATCCAGATGAATAACCTCCACCTTGCCAATCAGATAAAAAATCTGCATCAATAGAAATTATATTTTCTGCTTTTGAAAAATCATAATCTGCCATTGCTCTGAGGCCATATATGTTTTCAAAAGCATCTAGAGTTGATGAATCTGAAATAGCATCATAAGTAACATGGGATATATTTGGATATTGATCTAAAAACTCACTAATTATTTCTTTTGAAGTAGGACTAGGATATGTCTGAGTTAAGAGAACAACTTTCTTATCATTTTTGGAGAAATTTGTAAGATTAACTCTAACTAAATTAATTAATGATTGCCAATCTGTATACTCTCCTGATATTTTAGGACCTTGAATTCTATTTGCATCATATAATGATAAAACAGAAGCATGAACTCTTGCATTAGCATCACCAAAAGTTGATGCATCTTTATTGCTCTCAATCTTAATTGGTCTTCCTTCTCTTGTCTTAACTAGTATACTACTAAAATCATTACCATCTGCAATTGTAGTTGCGTAGTAATTTGCAACACCAGGAATTATTTGTTCTGGTTGAACAACGTATGGTACAGATTTTATAACGGGTCCCTCACAGCCTACGATAGCAGCAGCAGCTGAACTAAAACCTACATATTTCAAGAAGTCTCTTCTTGTAGAATTTTTTTCATCATCCGAATTAACAGGTAATTTTTCTACAAATTCATTATTCTCAAGACCTTCAACTATAGAACTATCAGTATCTAGTTGTTCAATTCCTTTCCAATATAATTTTTTGTTCTGCATAATTCTAATAGTGACATTTAGCACATTCAATTCCACCAAGTTGTGCTACAGTTAATTTTTCAACACCATATTTTTTTGAAAGCTCATCGTGAATTTTTTGATAATACTCATTGTCTTTATTAACATTGCTTTCCCTGTGACAATCAATACACCAGCCCATAGTCAATGGTGAGTATTGATACATAACTTCCATTTCCTCTACAGGCCCATGACATGTTTGACATTCAATGTTAGCTACTTGTGCATGTTGTGCATGATTGAAATACACAAAGTCAGGAAGATTATGAATTCTTACCCATTTTACGGGTTTTGTATCTCCTGTGTAAACTTGATTTTCTTCATCCCATCCAACTGCATAATAAAGTTTTTTTATCTCGTTTGTGTAGAAGTCTTTTGTATATCCATTTTCCAAATCTTCCTCACCATTATAATCTGAAATATATTCATGGCAATTCATACATACATTTAACGCTGGTATACCAGAGTGTTTTGATACTCTTGCAGAAGAGTGACAATACTTACATTCTATTTGATTAGCACCAGCATGAATCTTATGGGAATAATGAATTGGCTGAATAGGAGCGTAGCCTTGATCAATTCCAATTTGCATGAGATAACCATACGTAAAATATGCACTGGATAATAAGAATCCTACAACCATTATAAAAATTAAAAACTGATTATTAATAACAGTCTGCCATAAAGGTGTGATATTCTTTTTAGGTTCTGATTCGATTTTTACTCCACTTGCATTAGCAATTTTAACAAGAGTTCTTTGAACCAAAAACAACATTACTACAAGAATCGTAAAGATTACTATACTTACAGCTAGGATAATGTTTATAGACACACTAGAACCTTGACTAGTTGTTTCAGTTGTACCTACAGCAGCATTAGTTGGAGCAGGAGGAGTAAAGTTAGTGTAAGCTAAAATATTATCAATCTGTTCATCACTAAACTGAGGATAATTCGTCATCACTGAACGATTATATTCTTCCCAAACAGCAACAGCCTGAGCATCACCGCCTTTAATCATTTGCGATCCATTTCTTATCCAACTATATAACCAATCTTTATCATATTTTTCGGTTACACCACTAAGTGCTGGACCAACAGCTTTTTTATTAAGCTTATGACAGACAGCACAATTTGCATTAAATAAATTTTTTCCAGCTTGAACGTCGGCATCTTGGGAAATGCTTAGTGAGGGTAAAAGCAGTGTTACTAAAAAGATTCTTTTTATCTGTAACATTTAGTTGGAGGCGAAAAGATTTTTATACATGATATCTAAAACAAAGTTTTAACCACTTTTAAAACAGCACAAATTTAAGTCATAAACGTCATTTTTAAAACTCTAGAATAAACAAATATTTAATTTATAATGATTCTAAATAATAAATTCAAGCATTTTAGTAAATTTGGGACAACAAATTATGATAAGAGTTAAATTTTCAATAACATTAGTGCTAATTATTTTGAGTAATTCTTTTATGAATGCACAAGACGAAAGCGTTGTATATAATGATACTGTTACTCAAAAATTATTTCAAATAAAGAAAGATTACAGTAAAAGAATTTTTGAATCAACATATTATACAATCCAGATATATTTCGGAAGTCTCAAAATTGCAGATTCTATTTTAAATGATTTTAAAGAAACTTTTAAGGAAATTAAATCAGAGTTAATATTTGAAACACCTAATTATAAAGTTAGAATCGGAGAATTCAAGGACATTAATATTGCATCTCAAAAATTAGAAGGATTTAGAAGAAAATATCCTGGATCTTTTATTATAAAACTTTCTGAATTATAATTTTCTTTTCACTTCAATTTCTTGATAACATTGAATAATATCACCTTCCACTAGGTCATTAAATTCGTTGACCTGAATACCACAATCATATCCTTTAGCTACCTCTTTAACGTCATCTTTAAACCTTTTTAATGAAAGTAGTTTACCCTCAAAAATCATTTCATCAGCTCTTACAACTCTGATGCTTGAGTTTCTAAATATTTTCCCTGAAGTTACCATACACCCAGCAATAGTTCCAACTCTTGAGATTTTAAAAGTCTCTCGAACTTCTGCCTCTCCTGTGCTTTCTTCCTTAATCTCTAGTGAAAGCATACCCTCCATAGCATCCTTTAAATCATTAATTGCATCATAAATTATAGAGTAAAACCTTATATCAATCTGTTCTTTTTCAGATAATTTTCTAGCACTAAGTGTAGGTTTGACATTAAATCCAACAATGATTGCTTCAGAAGCTGAAGCTAACAATACATCTGATTCTGTAATTGCTCCTACAGCTTTCAATATAATATTAACCTGAATTTCTTCGGTTGATAAATTTTGAAAAGAATCAGTTAAAGCCTCAACAGAACCATCAACATCACCTTTAATTATAACATTAAGCTCTTTAAAGTCTCCAATTGCAATTCTTCTACCAATTTCGTCAAGAGTTAAATGTTTTTGAGTTCTAACATCTTGTTCTCTTCCCAACTGAGTTCTTTTAGAAGCAATCATTTTAGCTTCCTTTTCATCATTTAGAACTTTAAATGGGTCACCTGCTTGAGGAGCTCCATCCAAACCAAGAACAGATACAGGAGTAGATGGCGAAGCAAGCTTAAGAGAGTTTCCTGACTCATCAAACATTGCCTTAACCTTTCCACTTGTTTTTCCTGCTAATAAATAATCACCTATTTTCAAAGAACCATTTTGAACTAATATTGTCGAAACATATCCTCTGCCTTTATCTAAATATGCTTCTAAAACAGAACCTGAAGAATTCTTATTTGGATTAGCTTTTAAATCCATTATCTCTGCTTCAAGTAAAACTTTTTCCAGAAGTGAGTCTATACCTTGACCCTTTAATGCAGAAATATCTTGGGACTGAATTTTACCACCCCAATCTTCAACTACAAGGTTCATTGAAGCCAAAGATTCTTTAACTTTATCAGGATTAGCTCCCTCTTTATCAACTTTATTTATTGCAAAAATTATTGGAACACCCCCTGCTTGAGCGTGACTTATTGCTTCTTTAGTTTGAGGCATTATATTATCATCTGCAGCAATTACAATAATTACAATATCAGTAATTTGAGCACCTCTGGCTCTCATAGCGGTAAATGCCTCATGACCTGGTGTATCTAAGAATGTTATTTTTTTAGAATTAACTGCAACAGAATAAGCACCAATATGCTGAGTAATACCTCCTGACTCTCCTTCTGTTACTGACGATTTCCTTATGAAATCAAGAAGAGATGTTTTTCCATGATCTACATGCCCCATTACAGTTACTATTGGAGGTCGTTCTACTAAATTCTTAGGATCTTCTTCTTCCTCGACTTCCTCTTGATCTTCCTCAATGTCAGTTTTAATAAAATCTAGCTCGTATCCAAACTCATCAGCAACAACAGATAGAGTTTCTGCATCTAATCTTTGGTTCATTGTTACCATAATTCCTAAACTCATACATGTAGAAATTATATCATTTGAACTTATATCCATAAGAGTTGCAATTTCACCAACTGTTATAAACTCAGTAATCTTAATTATTTTACTTTCCTTTTCTTGTAAGGCTTCTTCTTCTTCGGTCTGAATTTTTCTTTGATCTCTTTTATCTTTTCTGTATTTAGCTCCCTTAGACTTAGATGATTTTCCTTGTAGTTTTTCTAGAGTTTCCCTAATTTGTTTCTGTATTTCATCATTAGTAGGTTCAACTTTTAGATTAGTAGTGCTTTGCTTGTTATTCTTATTGAATTTATTTGTAAGATCCTTTGGCTTAGACACATCTTTACTAATTCTTTTTCTTCTCTTCTTTTTAGACTCTTCTACTTTTTCTTCTTTTTTCTTTATCGAATCTAAATCAATTACCTCTCCTGTTTTCTTTAGACCAGTGAGCTTTTGGAAATTTGTTTGAATTTTTGATGGATTATCAGGGTTTACCTTAACCTCCTCAATAGATTTCTTTACTTTTGAAGGAGATTCAGAGACTTCCTTTTTAGTTGTATTATCTTTTTCAATCGGAGTTTCTTCTTTTTCAGTTGCTTGTTGAGATTTTAACTCCTCTTTTTCAATTGCTTGTTGAGATTTTAACTCTTCTTTTTTAATTGCTTGTTGAGATTTTAACTCTTCTTTTTTAATTGCTTGTTGAGATTTCAACTCTTCTTCCTTGATTTCTTCAGCTAGTTTAGCTTCAAGCTCTTTTCTCTTTTTTGTATTAATCTCTTCAAGTTTATCCTTATCAGATTTATCAGTTTGAAATTCATCAAGAAGAAGGTCGTAAGTATTTTGATCAATTTTTGAGGTTGGCCTTGGCTCAATTTCAATTTTTTTTGAACTAAGAAATTCAACAGCTCTATCTAGAGATATATTAAGTTCTTTAAGTACTTTATTTAACCTTATTGGTGATGGCATATATATTTTTTAGTCTTCAAATTCTTCTTTTAAAACCTTTAGAACATCAGATACAGTTTCTTCCTCAAGGTCAGTCCTTTTAACTAAATCCTCTGCACTAAGTTCTAAAACACTCTTTGCTGTATCTAATCCAACTTTTCTAAACTCTTCAATCACCCACGCATCAATTTCATCCTTAAATTCAGTAAGCTCAACATCTTCTTCTGCTCCTTCTCTGTAAACATCGATTTCATAACCTGTTAACCTCCCAGCTAATCTTATATTGTGTCCTCCTTTACCTATAGCTCTTGATACTTCATCAGGATTAAGATAAACTTGAACAGTTTTTTTCTCTTCGTCGATATTTAAAGAATTCACTTTTGCAGGACTAAGTGCTCTTGTAATAAATAATTGAGTATTATTTGTGTAATTTATAACATCAATGTTTTCATTACCCAACTCTCTTACTATTCCATGAATCCTTGAACCCTTCATTCCAACACAAGCTCCAACTGGATCTATTCTATCATCATAAGAATCAACAGCAACTTTTGCTTTTTCACCAGGAATTCTAACAGCTTTTTTAATGCTAATTAAACCATCAAAAACTTCAGGAATTTCTTGTTCAAATAATTTTTCTAAGAATAAAGGAGAGGTTCTTGAGAAGATAATTCTAGGTTTGTTTCCTCTTAACTCAACATTTTCAATCACACCTCTTACATTATCACCTTTTCTAAAGAAATCTTTTGGAATTTGCTTGTCCTTTGGCATAATTAATTCGTTTCCATCATCGTCCAGAAGTATAACCTCTCTTGCTCTAACGTGATGAACTTCTGCAGTAAATATTTCTCCTACTCTATCTTTAAACTGGTTAAATGTATTATTACTATCATGCTCAAAAACTTTGGCTACAAGATTCTGCCTAAGTGACTGTATAGATCTTCTTCCTAAATCAAGTAATTTAAACTCTTCTGAGACTTCTTCTCCTACCTCAAAGTCAGGTTCAATTTTTACTGCTTCTTTTAATTCGATTTCCGCATTAGGGTCTTCTACTTCTCCATCTTTAACAACGATTCTATTTCGCCATATTTCAAGATCACCTTTATCAGGATTAATAATAATGTCGAAATTTTCATCCGTACCAAATTTTCTTGTAAGAGTATTTCTAAATACTTCTTCAAGTATAACCATTAAGGTTACTCTGTCAATTAACTTTTCATCTTTGAATTCAGAAAAAGAGTCTAATAGTGATATATTTTCCATTTACTTAACTTTATTTAAAAAAAAAGAGGGACAAAATGTCGCCTCTCAGATATCCAAATGCTGGGCAAATTTATTATAAATTATTGATATAATAAAATTGTTGGCCTACTAGGGCTCGAACCTAGACTCTTCTGGACCAAAACCAGACGTGTTACCAGTTACACCATAGGCCAATTAGCTGCAAATTTAATTTATTTTTAATTCTAAAAAATATATTTATGAAATTTCTTGAAAAATACGAGCTGGAACAGATTTTTGCACTAATAAATTTAAAATAAAAGAGATTACAAGGTAGCTAATTAAGAATATTGAAATTGATGGATTATTAGTTAATTGTAAGTCTCCTTGAAATGCTATAACTGCTATTCCAATTACTATTCTCACATACTCAAATGAAGTTGACCATTTGAAGCCATCCATTATTGATGAAAAGCTAAAAATTGTAGAAAAAATAAAAATTAAATAAGCTGATTTATCAAATATTGTTAGATCAGCAAAAGAACTTAAAAAAGTAAATAAAATAACTTCTAAAACTAAGAAGTGAAATCCTATAAATATTTTATGTAAAAGATTGTAATTGGGTTTGTATTTTTCTTGGCTATATACATCTTCAACTGTATTTCTTGGAAATCTCCCCTGAACATCCTTGGGTCTCCAGCCTGTAGGCATAAACCATAATTTAAGTTTATCTCCTAAATTATTAGTGTGCGAAGCGTCTTGAATTAAGTACCATAGATGTTGAAAATTAATTAGTATAGGGTTCCATGTGTTCACAGGCTTAAGAGTTCCATATACACATGGCACATCATCTAACTCTTCTTGAAATGTTCCAAAAGCTCTATCCCAAATACAGAAAATTGCTGCTAAATTTTTATCTATGTATTCTTTGTTTATAGCATGGTGAACTCTGTGTTGTGAAGGTGTAACTAATATATATTCAAGCCAACCTAATTTTCCAATATGCCTAGTATGATACCAGAATTGTCCAAAAAGATGCAAAGGTGCTAAAATACTTATCATTTTAGGCGGAACACCTAATAATGCTGCAGGAATTAAAAATAAAATTCCTAGGCCAAGATTGTTTGTCATGCTCTGTCTTAATGCACATGCAAGATTAAACTCTTCGCTACTATGATGAATTACATGCATGTTCCAAAAAATGTTAATTGAATGTTTTAATCTGTGATGACAATAACTAGCAAAGTCAACACAAACAAAAGCAATGAAGTAAAATAATACACTTTCCTCCAATTCTATAATTTTTAATCTTTCATAAAAAAAAGGATAAGAAAATATAATTATACCTAAACCTAAAATATCTACCATCAAATTTGTAAACCCTGAGCTTAAACTAGAAATAGTATCCATATATGAATGCTTTTGATCTTTTTTCCAAACCCCGTATAAAACTTCAACTATAATTAAAACTGAAAAAATAGGTATTGTAATCAATAATATGTTAGCGTATGTGTCCATATAGTTTGTTTAATTAGATAATTGCAATTACACTTTATGATATTCAAATATTTTATTTTACTTTGGTTTCATAAATATATTAATTATGAAAATAAAAAAAATATTTAATCTCTTTACAATTGTTGGATTTGCTATTTTAATGACTAATACAAATCTATATTCACAAAAAAAATTAAAAAAGAATTCTGTTTCATTTGATAAAGTTCTTCATGAATCTATCGAATACAGAGAAATAGGTCCTTTTAGAGGAGGAAGATCTGCAGCTGTTGTTGGTGTTCCTGGCAATCCTAATCTATTTTATTTTGGCGCAACCGGTGGTGGTGTATGGAAAACGGAAAATGGAGGTGATACATATAATAATATTTCCGATGGTTTTTTTGGAGGAAGCGTTGGTTCAATCGCTGTTGCTAAAAATGATCCAAATGTTATATATGTTGGAGGTGGAGAAGTAACACTTAGAGGTAATGTGTCCTCAGGTTATGGAGTATTTAAAAGTGTAGATGCAGGTAAAACATGGAATTATTCTGGTTTACCAAATTCAAGACATATTCCAAGAATAGTAATTGATCCTAATAATAATGATATAGTATATGCTGCAGTACTTGGAAATATTTATAAACCAACTGATGAAAGAGGAGTATATAAATCAATTGATGGAGGTGCTTCTTGGAAAAAAGTTCTTTTTGTAAATAATCTATCTGGTGCATTTGAAATTGTATTAGATCCTAATAATCCTAGAGTTCTTTATGCTTCAACTTGGAGAGTTCAAAGAACACCTTATAGCTTAAGTAGTGGTGGAGATGGGTCCACTCTTTGGAAAAGTACAGACAATGGAGAAAATTGGAAGAAAATTAGCGATAATTCAGGGTTTCCTTCAGGAGTACTTGGTGTAATTGGAGTTACAGTATCCCCTGTTAATTCAGAAAGAGTATGGGTAATTGTTGAAAATCAAGAAAAAGGTGGAGTTTACAGATCAGATGATAGCGGAAAAAATTGGACATACACCAACAGTAGTAGATCACTTAGACAAAGAGCATGGTACTATTCAAAAATATATGCTGACACGCAAGATATTGATGGAGTTTATGTTATGAATGTTGCTTACCATTACTCAGATGATGGTGGTAAGACATTTAAATCAAGTAATGCTCCTCATGGAGATCATCATGATTTATGGATAGCTCCTGAAGACAATAATAGGTTAATTATTGGAGATGACGGAGGTGCTCAAGTTTCTTATGATAAAGGTCAAACATGGAGCACTTATTATAATCAACCTACTGCTCAGTATTACAGAGTTACTACTGACAATTCTTTTCCTTATAGAATTTATGTTGCTCAGCAAGACAATTCTACACAAAGAGTTAGACATAGAAGCCTGGGTTATAGTATTGGGGAAAATGACTGGGAAAGCACAGCAGGTGGAGAATCAGGCCATTTAGCAATAGATCCTAAAAATAATGATATTGTATACGGAGGAAGTTACCTAGGATTTCTTGAAAGAAGAAATCATGAAAAACAAACATCAAGAACAATAAATGTTTGGCCAATTACAACTTTAGGAGAAGGAGCTGAAGCTATGAAATATAGATTCCAATGGAATTTCCCAATTGCTTTTAGCAAACATGATTCATCAAAGCTTTATACTTTTTCAAACCAAGTTCATGTTTCAACTAATGAAGGACAAAGTTGGAAAACAATTAGTCCAGATCTAACAAGAAATGATAAATCTATGCTTGTTTCATCGGGAGGGCCAATCACTCAAGATAATACTGGAGTTGAGTACTATGCAACTATATTTGCAGTTGACGAATCTCCAATTCAAGAAGGCCTTATGTGGGTTGGAAGTGATGATGGCCTAATTCATCTTACCAAAGATGGTGGACAAACATGGGAAAATGTTACTCCTAAGAAAATACCTGAATGGTTAATGATTAATAGTATTGATGCTTCATCATTTGATAAAGGAACAGCATACATTGCCGGAACTAGATATAAATTGGGAGATTTTAAACCTTATTTATACTTAACAGAAGATTATGGTAAGAGTTGGAAACTTATAACAAACGGTATTAATGAAGAACATTTTACTAGAGTTCTAAGGTCTGATAAAGCAAATAAAAATATTTTATATACTGGAACTGAAACTGGAATGTATATATCTTATGACAAGGGAAATAGTTGGAATAAATTTCAAAAGAATTTACCTATTGTTCCTATAACTGATCTTACAATAAAAGATAATTCATTAATAGTTGCAACTCAAGGAAGAAGTGTTTGGATGCTTGACGATTTGACAGTTATTCATCAGTTATCAGCTTCAATTAATGAGGAAAAGCTTTACAAGCCAAAAAACTCCTATAGAATACCTGGAGCAGGAGGAAGAAAATCATTAACTGCTGGAACAAATCTTCCAAATGGAGTCATTGTTCACTATTTTCTTCCAGCTTTTGATAAAGATGATGAAGTTAAATTATCCTTTCATTTAGAAGATGGATCACTAATTAAAGAGTTTTCAAATAAGAGTAAGGATAATTTAATGAAAGTTAAGAAAGGTGGAAATTCTTTTGTTTGGAATATGAAGTATCCAGGAGCAAAGAGACTTGATAAAATGGTTTTATGGGGAGCAGATTTTTCAGGTGCTAAAGCAGTTCCAGGAGATTATATTGTTAAACTAAAAGTAAATGATGCTGAGTTAACTCAAGGATTCACAATTCTTAAAAATCCTACTTCAGAAGGCACAATTGATAATATTAAATCTCAATTTGAATTTGTAAATGAGATAAATGGTGTTGTAGACAAAGCCCATAGAGCAATTGAAAAAATAAGAGAAATTAAAAGCGATCTTAATAAGTTTCAGTCAGATTATGCTGACAATGAATCTGCAAACAACCTCATTGAGAGATCAAAAACAATTTTAGAATCAATTGATAAAATTGAAAATGAACTTTATCAAACTAAAAATCAGAGTAACCAGGACCCTCTTAATTATGGAGTCAAATTAACTAATAATTTAGGTAACTTGAATTCTGCATTTAGAGGTGGTGACTTCGGACCAACTGACCAAGATGTTCTAGTTAAAGATGAGTTGATTGATAAAGTTAATGTGCAACTTGAAAAGTATAATTCAATTATTTCAGAGGATATACCTAATTTTAACTCAAGTTTCAAAAAACTAGAATTAGATTATCTAAATGTGTTTATGTAGTCAATCCTAAATTCTATAATTAATACAATAGATTGATATGTCCGAAACTAAGTTTCGAAAAATTAATAATGTAATTGGTTGGCTTCTTTTTTCAGTTGCTCTAATTACATATGGATTAACTGTTGAGCCTACAGCCAGTTATTGGGATGCTGGTGAGTATATTTCTACATCAGCAAAACTCCAGATTGGCCATCCCCCTGGTGCTCCATTTTTTCAAATGATGGGAGCAATTTTTTCAATGTTTGCTTCAAATAATGAATCTATTGCTATTGCAGTTAATTTTTTATCAGTTGTGTCTAGTGCATTTGTCATACTTTTTCTTTTTTGGACAACTACATTATTCCTAAAAAAAATATTTAAAAAGAATGATTTCTCTAATCATATAAATATCATTTTAAGTGCTTCAATTGGTGCTTTAGCATTTATTTTTTCAGATAGTTTTTGGTTCAATGCTGTTGAAACAGAGGTATATGCTCTAGCTATGCTTTTTTTATCAGTTACATTTTGGGCTGGACTTAGATGGGAAAAAGATTTTGAAAACGAAAGAGGTGATAAATGGTTATTACTAATCTGTTTTTTAATTGGACTTTCATTTGGGGTTCATTTCATGGCTATATTAACAATACCTGCTATTGGAATGGTTTATTTCTTTAAGAGATATAAAAAAATTACATTTAAAAATTTTCTATTAGCTAATATAATATCAGTATCAATACTGTTATTTATTTTTAAACTTTTACTCCCATCTACTTTAGCATTATTTGGTCAACTTGAAGTATTTTTTGTCAACTCAATAGGTTTACCATTTAATTCTGGAACAATCATTGCAGCTTTTTTAATCGTTTTTATATTCTATAAAGCGCTTAAATATACAAGGTCAAAAGGTATGTTACAGATAAATACTTTAATACTATCTGTATTATTTATTTTTATTGGATTTTCATCATGGGTAATGCTTCCTATTAGATCTAATGCTAATACTGTAATTAATGAAAATTCTCCATCAGATGCTAGAACACTTTTAGCCTACTATAGACTTGAGCAGTATCCTAAAACAGATCTTTTTTATGGACCTATGTTTTCAGATATCTACGCTCCTCAAGATAATAAGGAGCCTTATATTGACGGTAAACCAAAATATGAAAGAGATTATCTAACTAATAAATATAAAGTTGTTAATAATTGGGAGGATTCTGAAATAAATTCTAATTCTAATCATAGAGGATTAATTCCTCGGCTTTGGAGTTCAAACCATGCTAGCAATTATATGAACTTTACAAATCCCTTAAAATACGAGATACAAGATAGATATAAATCAGAGGAAATAATCGTTGAAAGTATTAATGAATTTAAAAATAGAGAACTTCAAGGTGAATTAACTGGAGAAGATTATAATGATTTTTTTAGATCACTTGGCCCTTATCTAAGGATTAGCAAACCTACTCTTTTTGATAATCTAAATTTCTTATTCTCTTATCAAATTAATTATATGTATTGGAGATATTTTCTGTGGAATTTTGCTGGTAGACAAAATGATGTACAGGGTGAATATTCAATACTTAATGGAAATTGGATAAGTGGAATTACTTTTATTGATGAGCTTAGATTGGGTAATCAAAAAGAATTAAGTCAAGATCAAGAAAATAATAAAGCGCGAAACAAATATTACTTTCTTCCTCTTTTACTTGGATTAATTGGTTTAATGTTTTGCTATAAATATGATATAAAATCTTTTTGGACTTTACTTCTACTATTTTTATTTACAGGGTTAGCATTAAAGTTTTATTTGAATGAACGTCCTTTTGAACCTAGAGAAAGAGATTATGCCCTTGTTGGATCTTTTTATGTTTTTTCTATTTGGATTGGTATGGGATTTGCTGCTTTAATGAATTATTTCAAAAAGTTTGAAAATAAAATTTCAAAATCAATGTTTTATGTAATCTGTCTCTTTGCTGTTCCTTGTTTGATGGCCTTTAATAACTGGGATGATCATGATAGATCTAAAAGGTACACTGCTCAATCTATTTCAAAAGCTTACTTGCAATCTATTGACAAAAACAAAGATGCAATGATATTTACGATTGGAGATAATGATACTTTTTCACTTTGGTATGCACAAGAAATAGAAGAATTCAGAACAGATGTTAGAACTATTAATACTAGTCTTTTAGCTACTGATTGGTATATTGATCAAATGAAAAGAAGAGCATATGAAAGTAGTCCAATTCCATCACAAATGGAGCATGACCAGTATGCTTTTGGTGTTAGAGATTATATTAGATATGAGAATTTACTAGATTCAATTAGATGGGATATTAATGACTTTGTTGATTGGATTGCTAGTGATAATCCTAGAACAAAATATAGAAATTTAATAACTCAATCTGGGGGAGATATATCTGATTATCCCGTAAATGCGCTTGAAACAGTTTTTTATCCAACTAACAAAATCAGACTTCCCGTTAATAAAGAAAATGTTATCAAAAGCGGAGTGGTTAAAGAAAAAGACAGAAATAAAATTGTTGATTTTATTGACATAGATCTACCTGAATCTATTTTAACTAAGAATCAAATAATGATGTTAGATATTGTTGCAAATAATGAATGGGAAAGACCTATATATTTTACAGGTGGAAGTTATGAAGATTCAGAATACATATGGATGAAAGATTATCTTCAGCTGGATGGTCTAGTATATAAATTAGTTCCTATAAAGACTTCTATAGATGCTAATCCATATGAAATGGGAAGAATTGATTCAGATTTAATGTATAATATTGTTAAAGAATGGTCATGGGGAAACTCCAATAGTAATAAAATATATCATGACCCCGAAACAAGAAAAAATAGTATTTCATTTAGAAGCAATTTATCCAGATTATCGGAAGTTCTTATTGATGAGGATAAATATGAGCAAGCCGAAGAAATCATAGATCTCGCTTTTTCTAAAATGCCAATAGATTATTATGGATATTATAGTCTTTGGACACCTTTTGTTAAGGGATATTATGAAATTAATAGAGATGATAAGGCTCAGGAAATAGTGAAAAAACTATCTTTTAAATATTCTGATAGATTAAATTATTATTCTTCACTTGAAATTTTCAATCAATATAATGTAGGCGAAGAAATTATCTCAGACATAGAAAGATTCAGAAACTTAATTGAAACAATTAAAGCATCTGGTGAAAAAGATATTTTATCAGAACAAATAAAAAGTTTTATTTCAGGTTCTGAAAAATTTAATTATATCTATGGAGAATATGATTTTTATATCTCTCTATCCGATTTTATTATATCATTAGTAGAGTTAAATCAATTAGAATACTCAAGGAGTATTCTAGATAAAATAGAAGAACAATTGATCCGAAGAGTTTCCGTTTTCTCAAATATTGACCAAGATGAGCAAGTCTATTATATAGAAGGTATAACATCTGATATTAATCAGTATAGTAGGTTAATTAGTCAAATAGAAATTTATGATGTTGAGTTACACAATGATTATGATAAAAATCTCAAAGAGATGCTAAGTAAAATGGTTGAGTAAATTAGTTAAGTTGATCTTTCATCAAACTTATAAGTGTATTGGCATCTTGATCTCCACTTTGTCTCCAAACCATTTCTCCAAATTTATAAATCATTAAAGTTGGTATTACCTTTACTCTCAAAGCTTCAGATAATTTAATATTCTTTTCAGTATTAATTTTAATAACTTTTCCCTTATCTCCAAGTGCTGCAGCTACATCTTTTAAAATTGGGTGTAGAGAGATGGATAACTCATCAAACTCGCTAAAAAAAACAAGTAATAATGGTTTCTTTTCATCTAATAATTCACCAAACTTGGACATATATATATGTTTTAAAAAGCGAAAGTATAAATTTTTTCTGTTTAAATCCAAAAATTGTTATTGCTATTATACTGATTAAGAATAGGTTCTCTATGGATTTTAGGAAAAAAAAGTAAATTTTATAACTTAATCTTTAAGTTAATTTAACACTAGAATGAATATCATTTTTGATATTTGCAGGAAATAAGTTCATAAAAATGAGAGAATATTTAATACTTCTTATTCTAATCTTTGTCACAACAACAACTTACTCTCAAAAAATTGGTTATGAATTTCGCACAAATGGTAAAGCATACATTTCCACCTCATATGCTGGTTTTGAAATAAGACATAGAACTGATAAAAAAGAGAATAGACTCACTTATAGTAATAAACTATCAGTTTCTAAAAAGTTAGCATTCACTCTATCCTTGCATTACAAAATAGAAA
>Ga0209658_1001041_pt1 | contig 17961 bp, 7 predicted proteins | sample SaaInlV_150m_DNA_6_FD_184656 | JGI IMG/M metagenome (GOLD analysis project Ga0209658, IMG submission 184656) | Marine microbial communities from expanding oxygen minimum zones in the Saanich Inlet - SI037_S4LV_150m_DNA (SPAdes) (version 2) | ecosystem: Environmental > Aquatic > Marine >...
CTAGCGATAATACTCATGGAAAATGGGTAACATTTTCTACCGCTTGTGGTACGTTATTAACCAATCTTAATAATAGAATTGCGGAAATAGATGCACGCATTGGAGTTCCAGTATATGCTAACTCAACTCATGCTTCAGGTGTTACTCCCGCTGCAAGAGGAAACCCACCTTGTATCAGAGTAAAAACAATACCAACTGCAAATGCTACTAGTGGATATGTACCTTATGGTAGAGAAATTTATGATAATGTAAATCTTTTATTAGGAGGAGATGTAGATCTATTGGGGGGAATCATAAAAGATATTGAAAGTTTGGGAGATTTAGTAGACCTGGTAAAAAATGCCAGAAACAAATATGAAATTTATAATGGAAGAGCAAAGGAGTATTAATATGGCACATCCAACAGGCAAATGGGCAGAAGCTGAAATTAGAAGAGATGATATTAAAGATCTAATGGGTAAGACCAAACAACTTGCGACAATGTATTCAGATCTTCTTAAAATAAAAAGAGAAGGTTGGGAAAACGTATTGAAGGCCCAGTTGAAGAAAGACGCAAAAGAAAAGGAAAAACAAAATGGCTGAATTTCAAGCATTACAAACGGCGACTGCAGAATGGAAACCTCACCAAATTGCAAAGGCGGGAGACATTGCTTCAATGGCTAAAGCTGCTGGTGCATTAGCTGAAGTTGTAAAAGAATCTCTTTCGCTTGCTAGTGCTGGAATGGAAGTAGTTAAAATTTTATCCCAGTTACAAAATATAAATCCTCTTTTGATTGCATTGGATGCATTAGCAGATGAAGTACTTATTGCGATACAAGCTATAAAAGAAGCAGGATTCTGGTATCTCTATGTTGATCCGTATTTTATTAGAAATGTTGCAGCAGATCCGGCATTTACTTATGGATTTGAACAGTTAAGAAATCCGGCCGGTGATAGAATTTGGATGGCAAAAGATGTCGCAGGAAACTTTGCCCAAACTACCACAATTCCAACTCAAGTACAATTGGATACACAAGAAGTTATACCTCATTTGGCCACTCCAAGAAAAATGATAGCGGGTGGGTATAATCCATACGCTGGTTCTGGAACGGTAGACCCACTTTCATTAATAAGTCCTTATCCAAAATTTTCAGTAAAACAAGTAATAGGAGAATTTACAAAAGCATTTGATGATGAGGGTGATGTACCACGATACAGGAGAGTTGGTGGAGCTCCAAAGGCAGGAGTAGTTGTATATGATAAAGATGGAAATGCATACGAAGGTTGGGACCCTGTTAAGGAATTTGGATTACAATTATATGATATAGGAAAAGATCAAGAAGATGGTTCAATAATTAAAGATTATAAAGCAGGCAGAAAACCAATTAATAGTAAAATTGCTCCAGGTAAGCCTAATATTCTGGGACAAACTTCATATGTTGGGGGAAGCGGGGCGATCGCTATCATCATTGCTGCCCCATCTTTTGATATTTTTGCAGAAACTTTTGATAAATTTTCACAAATGTTTACTGACATACCTGAGTTTGCGGCAACTACAGGTAAAGGATTATTGGATTCATTAAATGAAATTATTACACCCGCAAATACAGTAATAAAGTTAACACAGGTTGATACTAATTATGGTCTGTTTGAGGCCGAAGATGTAATAGGTGGAGAGATATATGGTGGTCTTACAAAGATACTAGAAGTTAATGCTGATTCTGTAATTGCTTCTACTATGACAACTCAAAAAGAAGTTGCGGCTACCGATGATGCGGGAAATATAATAAAATATGTTACAACCATTAATCCTAATGAAGATGAGCGGTGGGTTGATATGGAAGTAGTTGGTAAACCAATTAGACAAGTCGATGGCTTAAATCCTTTTATTACAGGAGATACAGTTTATGAAATGGAACAAAGAGGAACACGAACTGACAACACTCCAAATTATGTTATTAAGGGCCAAGACACAGTAGGATTACCAACAATTGCAAGAGTGTATCCAAGGACAGGAAAAGTTGCTATGGAAAAATTAGCAGTACTTCCAGAATCAACTCCACCAGATTTCGGAGGAATCCAAATTAAAGAAATTATTCCAGGCTGGGGTGAGTTTTTTCAGACATTAGAAAACTTTGTATTACAATTAAAAGGAATGATTTCAGACTCAGCGGCGTTTATTCAAGACATGATTGATATGATTAAGGGAATTGAAAAATTCTTAGATGATTTGATTTCTGCTATTGAGGAATTTCTTGCATTCTTTCAAATAACATTACCTTCTACTGGTGTATATGCTCTTTATCTACCAAATCAATCTGGTGGTAATGAAGGAATTAAATCTCAACTCGCCAATGCAGGTGGGATCCCTGAGTTGGGATATGCAGCGGGGATATTATTTGTTGCTACTGAAGGTGATGTATTAATTGCCGGTGGGGGCAGTAAAAATCCAATAGATTTGTTGGCACTTGTATTGGGACTTCTTTAATTTTAACTAAATATTAAGAGAAAGATATGGCTACTACATACGGAAAAGATTACGTTGATTTTGATATGGATTTTGACAAACATCCAGCTCATGGAGATTTGTCACAAGTTAAAAAAACAACAGCGATTAGTCGGTCTTTAAAAAATATATTACAGATGAACCCAGGCGAGAGACTATTTCAACCAGATGTGGAAGGTGGTCTTGGACCACTTTTATTTGAAAATTTTAGTGATCTTACTACCTCTAGAATAGAGAGTAAAATTAGACAAGCAATAGGAAAATTTGAACCTAGAGCAAATGTACAATCAGTAAATGTGAAACCAAGTCCGAATGAGAACGCCTATCTGGTAAATATTGTTTATATACCAGATAATGATATACAAGAAACAAATTTAGAAGTTTATTTGGAGAGGACATAGAAACTTATGGCTACCACAGAAGGAAAACTCAATATATCGGAATTAGACTTTACAAAAATTAAAGATAATCTTGTAGGTTTTATGTCCAATCAAGCAGAATTTGTGGGATATAATTTCAAGGGATCTTCTTTTGATGTACTCCTTGATGTTCTGGCATATAACACACACTACAATGCATATTATGCGAACATGATTGCCAATGAAATGTTTTTGGACTCGGCCACTCTTAGAAATTCAGTTGTGGCAAGAGCCAAACATCTTGGTTATCTTCCTCGTTCCGCTAAAGGATCAAAGGCAATAGTCAATCTTACCATAACTCCTACCGGTTCTCCGGCTGTTATAAGCATTGCAAAAAATACACAATTTCAAGGTGATATTGAGGGGGTTTCTTATATTTGGGTCACTGCAAATTCCCATTCAGTAAATATTAATGCTAATGGTGTTTATACTGTTTCCTCTGTTGATCTCACACAAGGAATTCCTGTAACACATAGATATACTGCCAATACGGGAGATGCGGATCAAAAATTTATTCTTCCAAATGCAAATGTAGATACTGATACGTTAACAGTAACAATTCAAACTTCTTCAACTGATACTGAATCATTTACATATTCTTCAGCGAATGATATTACTACAGCGAATGCCACTGGTAAAATTTATTTTTTAAATGAAGATACAGATGGTAAATATGAAGTTCAATTTGGTGATGGGATATTAGGCAAAAAATTAGCAAATGGAAATATTGTTATTCTATCTAGTTTAATAACTGATGCTAATTCCACGAATGGAGCTAAATCGTTTTCGGTTGTATCAGATGTTGGTGGATATGCTAATGTAAAAATAGAAACCACATCATCGGCTAGTGGTGGTGCAGAAGCAGCGGATATTGAAGAAATTAAATTTCAAGCCCCTAAAAGTTTTGATGCACAGAATAGGTGTGTTACAATTCATGATTACGTGAGTTTAGTTAAACGAGAATATAGTGGTGCGGAATCAGTTGTTGCATGGGGTGGTGAGGACGCAGATCCTCCTGTTTATGGAAAAGTATATGTTGCAATTAAGCCGTCTTCTGGAACTCACCTTTCTAACGCAAATAAAGAATTCATAAAAAATACAATATTAGCTAAACGTAATATTGTTGGGATCACTCCAGAAATTGCAGATCCAGATTATTTATATATGAAAATTAAAAGTACAGTTAAGTATGATTCCACTACAACCACAAATAGTGCCTCAGTTATTAAATCAACCGTAACTACGGCCGTTGTTGATCATGGTAACACTCAGTTAAAAGATTTTGATAAATCATTTAGATATTCAAAGTTAATTAAAGCGATTGATGAAGCTGAAATTTCAGTTAAAAGTAATCAAACCTCTGTTTCCATAAAAAGATATTTATATCCATCACTGGGATCAAGTGAGGCCTATACTCTAAAATTTTCCAATGAGGTTTATCATCCTTCTAATACTTTTTGGGGTGCAGTATCTAGTGGTGAATTTTCATATCGTGATACCGCAAATACGTTGTGGACAGGATGTAAAATACAAGATTCAAATGGTGTAATTCAAGTTTATAGAACTTCTGGACAAGATAGAATACTTGTTGACAGCGATGCCGGATCGATTACATATACCACCGGAAAAATGTCACTTGTGGGGTTTTATCCGATTGCTATTGGTTCTGTAAGTACCGGAAATTCTACTGCTTTAGAAATGACAATTGTACCTTCATCCTCTGATGTATTACCTCTCCGTGAACAAATAATATTAGTTGAAGAGGGAGATATTACTATTACGATGATAGATGATGCCGGAACTGGAACATATGTTCAAGGATCGTCAACAAGCATTGATGGTTCAACCCTCATAACTGGAACATCCTAATAATGGCTATAAAAGATAAAAAAGATGTTTCTGTATTAATTGAGGCTCAAATACCAGAGTTTGTAACTCAAGAACATCCCAAATTTAAACAATTCATAGAGAGATACTATGAATTTATGGAATCCCAACAAGTTTATTTTACGGGATTTACATTTGATGAGGGCAAACTTGTAGATGAATCAGATGGTACAAGCTATTTTTTATATGAAGATGATGTTCGGATTCAATTAGAATCTGAACGTGATACTCTAGCCAATGCTAATTTACAATTCTTAATTGGAGAAACCCTTACAGGTAATACTAGTACAGCAACAGCCGTTGTTACTGGTACAAAGGGTAATACTCTCGCCTTTATAAAACCTACCAATGAAGCTACTTTTAGATTAGACGAAAAAATTACAGGTAGTACTTCCCGTGCTTATGCTGTTCTTGCAAACGGTGTTTCAGCAAATGTGTTTCCAGCTGGATCAATAGAATCCTTTAGATCTAGAGGTGCAATTGCTGCCACTAGAGAATTGGAAAGTATGCAAGATATTGATAGGACTAACGAGGGTCTTATTGATGATGCATGGAAAAAAGAATTTTATACAAACATCCCAACAAATACAGAAACTGACCGAAGACAACTTCTTAAAAATATGAAAGAGGTTTATCAGGCAAAAGGAAACGAAAGTTCTTTTACTTGGTTATTCAGATCGTTGTATGCTAAAGAAGATGTAGAATTTTATTATCCAAAAACTGATATGTCAAAACTGTCTGATGGAAGATGGACACTTGATGCATCAGTTAAAATCTTAACATCAACAGCAAATAATTTAAATTTATTTACTGGTAAAAAGATTACTGGAGCTTCATCGAATGCTACTGGTATAGTTGAAACCTCTATTACTTCTTTTGCGGGAACTCTTCAAGTTACTGAATTAACATTATCAGATGTTAGACAAGGAATTGATGCTGATGGTGCTCTTGCAAATTTTTCAGTTGGTGAAGCCATACAAACAGAAGCAGACGCAAATGGTGATATTGCAATCGGGTATACATTAGGTACGTCCGTTAGCATTACTGTAAATGCCGGTGGATCAGATTATGTTGTGGGTGATGAAATTACAATTGAAGGTGGTGGTGGTGCAGATGCCCGCGCGAGGGTGGCTTCAACTCAAAATAATGTTATTCAAACCGTTACTCTTGTGGATGCAGGCGATGGATATCAAATAAATGATCCTGTTGGTTTTATTGATGAGGGAACTGGTGGAACTGGTGCCGCCGCAAAAGTTGGTACGATTATTAAAACAGGTGAGGCCCTGGTAAATTCAGAAATTATTGATGATTATGCAGAACAGACAATAGGCGCTGCAACTGTTCTTGTATCATCTACTTCTAATTCTCATTTATATGGTAATTCTTCCCTAATATTTACTGCAGGAATTAAATCAAGTACAGCCAAATATTTAGATTCTACAGCTAATTTTGCAAACTCGCATTTAGCGCCCGGTGATAGAATTTCCAAACAAACATCAATAGATGAAACTGATGCTGGACAACTAACTCAATCTGGAACTACTGTTACTTTTGCAACTGGAATAACTGATGCTTTGATGATTTATATTGTTGGTGGTAAACTTACTTATGCAAATGGTAACAATACTATTATTACTAACTTTACAAATACCACAACTCTAACAGTTAAAGATTCTCATACAATTGGTAGTGCTCAAGATTGGGACATTTACTATAAAAGTAATACTTATTGGGGCACAATTATTGGTGCCAATAGTACACAAATTTTATATGCAATAGGTTCTTATAAGCATGATGAAGATTTAAGTACTTTTAGTTCAAATAATTTCTCTAATAATGATTCAATTATAGTATATGATGTTAATAAAACCAAGGCATGGGCAGCAAAATCTTCAAATTCTCACGATTCCCATATAACTCATACCGGTGTTACTTTTGATATAGGTAATACCCCCGCAAGTGTAACCGCTACATCATATACTACTGTTGACGGACAAGGTCCTCTGTATCCCGCAGATTTAGTACAAGATACTACTGGTGGATTTAGCATGACTACGGTAAATATAGGAGCCATTGATACGATTAGTATGACAACTGTTGGCTCAGAATATGCTACAACCCCAGCCGTTACCATTTCTAATAATCATATACAGATTTATCAGAATGCAAGAGATGTTCTCGGTGTTACTAGTACTCTTATCAATGTAAATCTATATTCATATGATACAGGAACAATTACTCAAAGTGGTAGTGTAATTACTCTAACTGGCGGCGCATTTCCAGACGCAAATTCTGGATTGAATAAAATTACGTATGCAAATGGATTTACTGATACTATTGTAACTGTTACTAATACTACATCACTTATAATGTCTACGGAAAGATTGGTAACTTCTGCCGAGACATATGATCTGACATACGGTGCTATTGCAAATAATTTTACAAGAAATGCGTTTCTTTATAATGATGATTTTACTGCCAGAGGAATAACTTTAGATTTTATAGATCAAGCTATATCTAGAAAAGGGAAGCCTGCGATTGCTACCGGTAATTCTGTATTTAGAGTACATATGCTTACGGCTGAAGATTTTGGTGCAGTTGAAGAATTCTTGTTGTTGGAAAGCCGTGATCTCGATAATACTCCAGAAAAAATTCTGTTTGAAGATGATACCGTTGGTGTATCTGTATATAATAAAATTTTAGTAGAAACTAGTGTTGAATTTTTATCACAAGAAAATGGAACAACCGATTCACTTCTAGGCGATGTTATACTTCGCGAAGATGGTACAACGAATACCCCCAATTCTTCAACAGAGGGGAGAATTTGGTCAGAGGACACAACAGGTGATCGTGTTACTGCATATAGTAATGTGGCTTCTACATACACCATAAACACTATTACTCAATCAGGAACTACGATTACAGGAATAGGTACTACATTTCCAAATGATCTTGTTCGTGGAACTATTACCTATGCGGATGATACAACTTCACTAATTACAGGATATACTAATGCCACATCATTCACAGTAGAAGATTCTAAAACTGTAGGTTCAGCACAAGCATATTCAATCAGTTATAACCCCGCTGTAACATGGGGAGAAGGTCGTGCCATTACAGTTTCAGCAGGTGGCACAGGAAATAGGACGGTTACTGCAACAGAATCTGGTCATTATTTGAATACAGGTGATAAGGTTAAGATTTCTGGATCGGGAACCAAAATTTTTAATGGTGTATATTCAATTACCATTGCGAATAATAGTACTTATACCTATACCTTACCAGAAGATACCTCAGTAACTTCACCAACAGGCAGTCATATAGCAACACCGGTCGCGTCCGCATGGCTCACCACATCTAATGCCATTACAATGGATACCTCACCGAAAGGTAATAATGCTACAATCGCGGTTTTGTCTATTGCAACTGGATCAATTAAAACGGTTGAAGTTTATAATTTTGGAGCAGGATATACTTCTGCACCAACCATTTCTGCAGCTGGTGGAAATCAAGATGCATCTTTTACTGCAAATCTTGGTGCTTATGGGGAATACGCGGGTTATTATACAGGAACACAAGGACTACTTAGTGGTGTACCAAAAATTCAAGATGGAAATTATTATCAAGATTTTTCTTATGTTCTAAAAACAGATTTTGATGTTAACATTTTCCGAAATGATGTAAAGAGAATAACACATCCATCTGGTATGGTGATGTTTGGTGAATTGGCTATTCGTAATAAAGTTTCCGCTAGAATGTTCGATGATGGCCAAAGTGGTAATGTTGATTCCCTTACACCTACTGATACAAGAAAAAATCATACGCTTGAAGTTACTATTAATTCTTATGCTAACCTTCAATATCAATCATCCAACACACAAAATGAATTAGAAATTTTTACTGCTGATCATCCTTGGCAAGCGATGGATGCTAGATTAGAAGTTCGTGATGATAATAATCTTTTAGAGGAAAATTTTAGAGATGTTACAGTAGCCCGTACTAATTCTACAACGTTTACTGTTACAGATACTTTACATGGTTTGGCAGCAGGTGATACAATTCAGATTGCGGGATACCCACAAACACTCAATGAAACGGATTATTGGGACGGAAAATATGTTATTCAAACAATACCCACTACAAATACTTATACGGTTACTGTCCAAAGAGGTGATCCGGGTGCGAGTGTAACGGCTGATCCATATTTCTATATTGTTATGGATAGTTCAGATGGCTCTGCTGATGCAGGAGACAATATTTTAACAGAACAAGCTGAGTCATTTATATATGAGGGGTCTGTTGAATATCTTAAAGTAGAAACTAAATTACTTGCAAATGTTTGGTTATCAAATAGCGCAAATTGGAATAATCCATTCAATGGTGGCATTCTTGATGAGGCAGGAGACGATGTTCTTCTAGAGCTAGGCGGATCTTATCTTTATCCAAAATTACAATTTCCAATAGCTGAAACAGGAACTGTATCTATTAATATGAGTTTTAATAGTGATCTCCTTCTTGAAGATTATACAACTGGTGATTTAGGAATGAGTGATTCTGGATATCTTCTTGATGAGGCATCTGGGTCGGTAGGTACTGGTCCTGCAAGATATATTTCACTTGAAGAAGATTCAGAAGGACCGGATCATCAATATGAAAGTATTCCAATTGTAGATACTCATGTGACATTTTCTCTTCTTGATTCGATGAGACAGGGATTTTTGACTGAAGATGGTCTTGATAATTTGGTGTGTGATGATGCGGATTCAGGTGAAGGAATACCCGCAAGTAGATTAATTACTGAACGTTTTGGAATTACGGATGGTGCTTTTGCGCCAACTATGCAACATCTTTCATTTCTTTCAGGATTAGGAAATATTGTAACTGAAGATGGATATTTAATCACCAATGAAGAAATATCTGTCGGTGAAAGAGTTTCCCATATAAGGGAAGAGTCAGATTACAATAGTTCATTTGCATCAACTGTAGAATTTGATCTTTATGACACAATGGGATGGCACTTCTTAACAGAAGATGGCCTTACACATTTAATATATGAAGATGGAACTCGTTCTATTTTAGAATTATCTTCTATGGAATTGAGTGATCGCCCAGGGAGTAAAACAATAATTCCTTATGGTCAGCCCGCCGCTACCGTAAGAACAATTACCGGCCATTTTGCCAATGCTGTAATCAATAATTATAAAGAGGATACTGTTGGTTTATCGACTTTTGGTATGCAAGTTTTTAGACCTCATTATACATCGCAATGGAATTCTCCAACAACCGATATTGGTTTTACTCATGATCGAATGTCTTTGGACAATGAGGTGGGATTTTTACTTGCAGAAGATGATGTATTAGTTACAAATCATATATTGTTTGAAGACGGCCCATTTGCTGGAACAGATCTTATGAATTCAGGTGAAGCCTATTCTGAATTTTTTGGATTAGAAGACCAGGCTGCAGGCAATAATATTCTTGAAGAAGATGGTTCTACTGATACAGCATCTTCGACCGGTAATCAAATGTTAACGGAATTTTCTAGAACATCACCGGGCGAATACCTTATACACCAATCATGGAAAGTTCTTCCAACCTATCAATATAGTAGAGTATTAACGAGATTGCAAGGCCAAATTGCAATACCACATAATTCAACTACTGTAACCGGAACCAATACTACATTTACTTCACAAGTTAGGGTGGGGGAGATTTTTCAGACAGTAGATGAAAATATTTTAACTGAAGAATCGGGTGGGGGTATAACACTTGAAACTGATGAAAGAATACGACATGAAGACATTACCATCTCTGATGTTCAAAATGTAGCTCTTACAACAGAAGTATTAGGACTTGTACCCTATGAAGATTTTCATTGGTTTTTAACTAACGAAGATGCTGTTCTTGGTGAGCACATTACACATCCTGGCGTGATAGGAACATATTCAGATTGGGATACTGGTTTTTATTTTGTAACTAGTGAATCTAATGCTGGTGAATCTGATGTGGGAACAAGGCTTGGTCAAGAAGATGACAGCAGTATTCTTGAACTAGAAACCCTAGAATGGGAAACTGATGATCTTCAACTAGAAGATGGAAGTAAAATTCTACTTACTGACCCCGGCGAATTTAGAATTGCGGCAATTGCTAGTGATACAAGCCTAACAGTAACTAGAAAACATTGGGGTGGAACTGATGCCGTAATATGGCGTCAGTAAGTAGAAATACTTTTTATAAATCATATAAATATAACAACGGTGAACTGATAAATATAACAATAGATGACTGACAAATTTTAATTAACATATTAAGTTTTTTTTGGAGGAACAACAAAATGCCTGCTATAGTAACCAATAAATTCCGAATTCACAACGCAAAACAGTTTGTGGAAGCATTTGATGAGGTGTCTACCACTTCAGGAGCTGCTATTACAGACTCATCGGGGTTACTCAATACTAACATGTACCTTTTTATTGGTAAAGTAACCGCGTGGTCGGATGATACCGCCCCACCTACACCTACTGATTCCGTTTCTAATACTGTCTACAATCATTGGAGAGATATGATTGCGGCTAAGAAAATCGGATCTACGGATGTAAGTCACGTATGTCCAAGATATAATTGGACATCCGGAACAAATTACTTTGCATATACTCATGCAAACAATGCATTATTTGATCAAACGTTTTATGTAATGACAGAAGATTATAACGTTTATAAATGTCTCGCAAATAATAATACAGACGGTGCTTCTACTACAAAACCTACTGGTACAGGAACAGCTATTCTTGCTACCGGTGATGGATATAAGTGGAAATACATGTATCAAATTTCGGCAGCAAGAGCTCTTAAGTTTGTAACACCAAGTTACATGCCTGCTCAACGTGTAAGAAAATCAAATGGTGCTATTGCAAATACAACTGATTCATCTTTTCAGTATGATGTTGAAATTGCAGCAAATACATCAGGTAACGGAGCCATTGAAGTTGCTCACGTAACTGCTGGTGGTACGGGTTATCTATTTGAAACAGGAGTAGTACAATCTGGATACACAGAAACTACAACTACAGCTAAAATTGTAGGTACTGGACTAGCCGATAGCACTCTTGTTGGAAGTGATATTTACTTTATTTCGGAAGCGGGATCTAGTGGAGTTACAGGTAAGGGTGGAACAATTACAGCTTACGCTGCTTCGACTGATGTTGTAACATGGACACCGGCTCTTGCAAGTGCTAACATAGCTGCAGACGGAGATGGATATTCCATTGGCCCTAAAGTTACTATTACAGGTGATGGACAAGGAGCAAATGTTCGTGCCACAAATACAGCTTCAGGTGTTGTTGGTGATATCGTATCGGTTGCAGGAGGAAACAATTATGGTAATGCAGTAGCAACCATAACTGCAAATTCTTCACATGGTAGTGCTGCAGCGGTTACTCCCATTATCGGACCAAGAGGTGGTCACGGAGATGACGCAGTTGAAGAACTTGGTGGTTTCTTTGTAATGGTTAATAGCCGATTAGAGTATGGAGAATCCGGAAACTTTACTACAAACAACGATTTCCGTAAAATTGGATTGGTATCACAACCATTGTATGCTAATGGTGATGTTGCAACAGCATCAAGTATTGATCAATGTGTAACTATAACAGTTCAATCTTGGAACAGTACGGCTTATGCAGAAGATGCGACATTAACAGGAGCTCTTTCAGGAGCAACCGGTAAGATTGTTGACTTCAAGAGTAATACTACTATCAGATTAGTAGATGTTACAATGGGATCAAATACTACTGCCGGATATGATGGCATCGTTGGATCTTTTCAAGCAAACGAAACTATCACTGCCGGTAGTGCATCAGCAAATACTAGTGCAGTTGTGGGTGGGGATTTTGAAAAATTTTCTGGTGATATTCTTTATGTTGAAAATCGTTCACCTGTAACAAGGGCAGATGATCAGATTGAAGATGTGAAGCTTATCATAGAATTTTGAGTGATTACAGAGTTCTATTTTATTATAAATAGTAGTAACTACTGAAACATTCTTAGGAGATAAAATGAAAGTTACTATTTACAAAATTAATAATAAGATAAACAATAAAGCATATATTGGGATCACTACCAACACTATGAAATATAGATTTGATGAGCATATTTACCGTAGTGAAAATGGCGGAAAGTATAAAATACATTATGCTATTCGGAAGTACGGTAAAGAAAACTTCGACATAGAAATGATAACGACCGCCGACAATAAAGAACATGCATTATTGATCGAATCGGAAAATATTAAGAAATATGACAGTTATGATACCGGATATAATATGAATGAGGGTGGTACGGGTCTTATTTATCACACCGATGACACGAAAAAGAAAATGAGTGAAAATAATTATTGGCGAGGAAAAAATAGGTCAGGTGCCAATAATCCAATGTATGGAAAACACCATACAGAAGAGAGTAAAAAACAGATGTCGGAAAAAAAGATAGGTGTTTTCGCCGGCACCAAACATCATCTTTTTGGAAAACATCATTCAGATGAAACAAAAGAGAAGATGAGGCAACGTGCCTTAGGAAGACCTTCCCCAAGAAAAGGTGTTATTCTTTCGGAAGAGACTAAAAGAAAGATGAGTGAGACGAAAAAAGGACAGGTATCTTATACTAAAAATTGGTTGGTCACTTTTCCCGATGGCCACGAAGAGAAAACAGATAACATGGCAGAATTTTGTAGAAAATACTCGTTGCACAGGGGCAATATGTCTTCGGTCGCTTCGGGCAAAATGAACCATTACAAAAAATATAAAGTAATACTAATTTAGGAATTATATATGCCACTTTCGACAAATTTCAATGTTACGCCGTACTATGATGACTATGACGAATCTAAAGAATATTATCGTATTCTTTTTAGACCAGGGTATGCAGTTCAGGCAAGAGAAGTAACACAATTACAGACCGTACTTCAAAAACAAATTGAAAGATACGGACAGCACATGTTTAAGGATGGGAGCCGAGTTATAGGCGGAGAAATAACTTTAGATACTGAAGTTAAATCTCTTAAACTAGAAACCCAAAAAGATGCAGTTAATATTAATACTGCTTCCTTTGTTGCAACTACTGTTATTGGTTCGACTTCTAATGCAAGAGCAAAAGTTGTAGCTTCGCAGGCAGCTACTTCTACTACTCAGCCCACGTTAATGTTTCATTATTTATCGGCGGATACATTTACAGACGGAGAAACAATTACGATAGAAGGTGGCGCCATTACCGCGAATACTGTTAGTGCGACCGGAGCTTCCGGTATTGCAAATGCAGTTGCGAATGGTTCAGTTATTAGTATAGATTCTGGTGTATTCTTTGTTGGGGGATTCTTTTGTTTCAATAATGCAAATACCGTAGTTTTTGAGGCATATTCTAAAACTCCAACTGGTCGAGTTGGATTAACAATCACAGAATCAACAAAATCGAGTGATGATGATTCTACGTTACTTGACCCAGCTTCAGGTGCATATAACTTTGCCGCACCTGGATCTAACAGGTATAAAATTAGTTTAGTATTAACAACTAAAGCGACCACATCAGCTGATCCTGTTGCCGCTCTTGCTTCTGAGAATTTCATTCAACTATTAAAAGTAAACGCGGGCAAAAAACAAGAAGAAGTCAAATATCCAACATACGGTGAATTTGGGAAAACTCTTGCGAGACGGACATATGATGAATCAGGTGATTATACCATTACTCCATTCAATTTAGATCTCAAAGCACATAGAGGAATATCTGGGACAACGGCTAATGCTGGTGTTGCGGGTACTACTGTATATGGAAATAATACTCTATTTTTGACAGAGGTAGATGTGGGAGATTATATTTCTCTTGGATCTAATGTCACTACATCTCAGATTACTGCTATTGCAAATAATACAAGATTAACAATACAGACAAACCTTTCTACTGAAGTAGCAGGGGATAAGATTTATAATGAATCTGAAATTTCTACTGGAATGGATGTTGGTAAGGCATATGTAAAAGGATTTGAATATGAAAGTATTGCAACACAATATCTTGATGTAGATAAAGGAAGAGATACGGAAGCTATTGTCGATTATTCTATTAGTACAGAATTAGGAAATTATCTTGTAGTTGATACAGTTAAAAGTTTGATTGATATTGGTTCATCTCAAATAGTCCATCTTCATTCAGTTCCATATGCATCAATTAATGTAACAAATAATACTGTATATCAAGCAACTCAAGTAGGTACAGCAAGAATTCGAAGTATGGATTTTGACGCGAGTTCTGGAAATACTGCATACGCGGACACAAACCACTCCAATTACAGAGTATATCTGTGGGATGTTGATACTTCAAATAATAATACTGGAACAGTTGGTGGAGCAAATGCAAATACTAGAATAGTTCAATTAGCTACTGCTACTACTTCTTATGTAAATGCGGCATATACTGGCGCAAGTATTACAGTCAATACAACAAGTGGTATTGATACTACCAGTGATGTTAAGATTATAGATGATTATTATTCCAATTCTACTGGACATTTTGTTGTAGCCAATTCCGTACTGACTCAAGCATCTATCGCTAATACTACATATGAAATCGATTTTAAAATCAAAGATGTAGAAAATATGTCAGTTGCTGCATTGGGTGCACCCCCTGCTGTTAATTCATATGCTGATGTCTCAGACGCCGGAAAATTTAATAGTTCTACTTCTGGTAATACAGTTCTAAAAAATACAAATCTAAACACCTTAGTTTATCCTTTACCCCAAAGCCCAATCGAAGCAACGGCGGCAACAGGAAATACTATCAGTTATACATTTAAAAAGGTAGAAAAATCCCTTACATCTGATGCGGGCGGTAAATTAACTATTACATTATCCAATCCAAACTATCGATTTATGCCTGCAGCAGGAACCCTTTCTGCAGACAATGCGAGAGAAAATTTTATTGTAGTTGTTAAAACACCCAATTCGGCACAGACATTAGTAAATGCTGTTGCATCGGCCGTTTCTGGTGGTAGTACTGGTACTAATTCATCGTATAGAGTAGTACAAACAGGAGATTATTTAGATCTTGGAGCTGTTAATGATGCCGGAACAAAAATTAGGCCGGTGACAATCAGTTCTTCAGATCCTACTAGAACTTCAGTAGACATATATTGTAATACTCATACAGCTATTGTTGCAGATGTTATCTATACGGTAGAAAGTTCCTCAGTAAAGAAAGAGCCAGGACCAAGAACAAAATCATTGGTCGCAGGTAATACTACACATGTTGTTACTGGCGGTGCTGCTCCAGAAAGTACGTTAGCATCAGGACAATTTTATTTCGCAACACCAAATCAAACGCAAACTTCAACTGATACTCTTTTTGTTTCAGATGCATTTAATTTGGTAAAAGTTGTTGATTCTGGACAACCATTTATTGAAGTATCAAATACTATGATGACTTCCACAACAAATGATATAACAAGTAATTACACTTTTATCACAGGTCAAAAAGATAATTTTTACGATCATAGTTCCATAAAGCTAAAGCCTGGCCGATCAGGACCTAAAGGTAAGATTATGGTTGTGGTGGATTATTTTCAATGGGATGGTGGAGAAGGTTATCATACTGTAGATTCATATCCAACCGCAGGTTCATATAATGGTGGATCAAATACATTTAGTTATTCGGTGATTCCTGACTTTACTAGTCCAAGTACTGGTGAAACATTCAGTTTGCGTGATTGTATTGATATGCGACCAAGGAGAGAAAACGCAGATAATGATTTGAGAGCCAATACCGCAGCTATTGAGGGCATACCTACACCAGATCCAGACGGATCAATTACGGCATCTTTTAGTTATTATTTGTCAAGAATCGATAAAATGACATTGACAAAAGACAGAAAATTTAAAGTCCTGAAAGGTGAACCTGCACTTAATCCAATTGCTCCACCGGATGATGAAGATTCAATGACACTTTATGTCTTGAACATTCCTGCTTACACTTTTAATCTTTCTGATATTACTACACGGTATATTGATAATAAACGATTTACTATGCGAGATATTGGTAAACTAGAAAAGAGAATTGAAAGATTAGAGTATTATACATCCTTGACTATTTTAGAAAAAGAAACTGCATCAAGAGATTTTACTACTGGAAAAGCCACAGATTCATTGTTCAATCCAAGAGGTGCCGCTTTCAAAAGTGGTATGTTGGTTGATTCTTTTAGTGGTCACTCAGTAGGTGATGTGATGAATGATGATTATAATATTTCGGTAGAATATGCTACTAAAGAAATGAGGCCGGGATTTTACTATGATAATCATAGGTTTACATATAATTTAGGCTATAGTAATAACGTAACGAAAACTGGCGACTTAATTACTTTACCTTATACTGATATTAATTATGTTCAACAACCACTTTCAAGTAATACCGTAGCTATTAATCCATTTAATATTATAAATTTTGTGGGTAAATTAAAAACATATCCTTCATCAGATACATGGTTTTCTCAGGGTAAACGTCCAGACATTACAACAAATTTAGAAGGACAAAATGATAATTGGGCATTAAGCCCAGATAGTGGAAGAACAGGTTTTGGTTCAGAGTATGATGATTGGGGAACAAATTGGACAGGTAAACAAGTAACTGAATCACCACAAAAAAGTGTAGAAAAAGTAGGTAAGGCATTTAAGGCAAATAGAAGTACTGCAGAAATGGGAACTTCTAAATCACGGGGTGGAATTAGTGCCAATACTGCTCCTGAAGCAGTCATGAAAACAGTAGGCAATAAAGTTATTGATACAACAGTTGTTCCATACGTAAGAAACCAAACATTACAATTTGCAGCAACAGGATTACAACCACAAACCAATGTTTATGTGTGGTTTGGAGAAACAGATGTATCCGCAAATGTAAGACCGGCGAGCAAATTAAGTCTTATTGCAACCTCCGGAACGTTTCAAGTAGGAGAAACAATTAAGGATGGTGCAAATAATTGGGGTACAATTTTACTTACTTCCAATACCACTTCCAATACTGCAACAGTATATATTTCAAATTTAACTGGAAATATATCTTCTACTGATTCTGCTCAATATGGTTCAGCAAATGCTCTTCCAGAAGGTCAACGTGAAATATTCCCTACATCCGCTAATA
>Ga0209658_1001059_pt1 | contig 17708 bp, 21 predicted proteins | sample SaaInlV_150m_DNA_6_FD_184656 | JGI IMG/M metagenome (GOLD analysis project Ga0209658, IMG submission 184656) | Marine microbial communities from expanding oxygen minimum zones in the Saanich Inlet - SI037_S4LV_150m_DNA (SPAdes) (version 2) | ecosystem: Environmental > Aquatic > Marine >...
CATTAAATAGACGTGCTATAGAATATGGAAAAGAAGAGGATGTTATCATAAACTCTGTTAATAACTTAGAGGTTGCATACCCACCTCTTGTATTAAGTGATGAGGGTATAGATGCTGGATCGTCTTCAGAAAATGCATACTCAGCAGAACCATATATTTCAGAGGATGATGTGAATATTACATGCCTCTGAGCCTTTTCAAATAGGGGGATAAGTTTTCTACAGATATCAACATTATTCAAAAGAGTTTGATAGGGATTAGAGTCTATATTAGATACACCAACAGATCCTGCAAGAAAATAAATCTTATCTGCATTTCCAATATATGGGTAAAGTATGGAATCATCCATCTTTGTTATATCATTATAGACTATATCAATGTTCTTAAGTACTTTAAGACCACCAGAATTTGATGTAGAATAGTTATCTATTACAGTTACAGAGTCACCTGATTCTTCATATGATCTAGCTAGATGTGTTCCTATAAATCCTGTCCCGCCTAGTATTAATATATTCATGTTTAATGTTATATAATGTATCTATTGTTAAATTGTTATATTCAAAAAGTCCTAAAGGACCTTTTATGTACTGAATAGTTTGTAATAACCATTCATGTATGTCTATATATTCTATAGATAAGTTCATATCAGAGGGAGGTACTAAATCTTCTCTAAACTTTCTCATTAATCCCTTTTTCTTCAGTTGACCATATACTCTTGGTATTCTAAGAATACAATGATTATTATATGTACTTTGTATATAGTGTTCCATTGCAAGCTTATATACAGAGTATTCATTTGTAATCTCTTGAGATGCCATTGAAGAAGAGAATATAAACTTAGCATTGTTCTTTCTAGCTATATTTAATAGTTCTATAGTCATATCTATCATACTATGTGCAGTTTTAGATTTATCAAGGAAATCAAAATCATCTGATGGTGATGCAAAATGTATTACAATATCAATATCCTTGTATTCCTTATCAACCTCATAATATACAATATCATACTTTAAACAGGGTATCAGATAACTCATTAAGAATCCGTTATATCCAGTAACTAGACATCTCATCCCCATACCTCACCGTCATACCCTAATCTAATAAATCTAGATCCATTTACTTGAAGTCCTTCTTTAAGAACTCTTAGAAATTCCTTTCTTGTTGCAGGTGTATATAAATCTAGATCTAATGCCTTACAAAGATCTTGGTCATCTTCTACTAAGTGGCCACGACCACATATAGAATAACAACCATTACGGCCTGCATTAACAAATACTATAGATCCATAGTTCTCAGACCAACCCTTTATATTGAGTTTTATTTGTTCATATGCTTTATACAATACAAATCCAGCAACACCGTATATAACTACTTTCTTACCTTGTGATGCAAGACCAGCTGCTATATTAACCATATTAGGTTCTTGTATACCTACATTGATTGAAGGACAATCAAAACCCCACATATCACAATGAAGTAGTATAGTGTTATCGGTACGTCTTATAAATTTATTTAAAGTTGCTCTCATACCATTCTGTGTAATTTATACCTTTTGATATCTTTATCATCTCTTTTATATCCAACTGTTCTTTTGGTCGTTCGGTCATACCAAATCCAGAAAGAATATAATCCCATGCTTCCTTTGGAAATATATCTATTTCATTATATAGATTAATATCAATATCTTTATACATATTCCAGTATTCATTATCTCTATTAGAGAACTTATAATGAGCTCCTATAAAATCAGTAATACCATCAAAGGTGGAGTTAATAGATTCATTATATTGTTTTTCAGATATCTCTGAGTTAATATATTTACTTAATGTTTCAAGAGCGTATGTTGTTAGATATAACCCAGTTGATTCTAATGGTTCTATAAACCCTGATGAAAGTCCTATAGGGACTATATTATTATGAAGATGTATTTTATTACGTCCGGTTACCATATCTATTTCATCAATATCATCCTTCTCTACAATAATACCCATTTTATCTTTAATGTAAGAAATAAACTCAGATTGGACATCATATTTACTATTATGTACATATCCCATAGCTAATTGATCACCTAAGGGTATATTCCATACCCAACCAAAATCCATTGCTTTAAATATGGAATACGGGAGCATTTGTTCTTTGAGATTAGTATATTCCGCTCTGTAAGATAAGGCTCTATTATTTGGTATTATATGTGATATAGATTTGTGATTATCTTTAAGATAACTAAATTTACGAGTAAATCCTGTACAATCCACTAATAAGTCATATCCCTCTACTCTATCTACTTTATCTCTAGAGATACTTACATTAGATGGTATTAACTTCTCTATAAATGTTAATGCTTCTGTTGTTCTTAAATGTACTGATATATCTTGGTAATCTAATATATTAGAAGGTATCTTATTAGATTTAATTATATTTAATATACTATTTTCTTCAGAGGCCCCAATACCAAAAGGAAATACACATTCTTTCAGACTAAAATCTTCAAGTTTTATTCCAAGCTTTAATGTTCCGTTACAATGTTTAAGAATATCTTCATGTGAAATACCTAAATTATAAAGGAACTTAGATACAGGAGGTACTAATGCCTCCCCTACACCTATAGGATTATTATCTTCTGGATATATCCATGTAATAGATTTCTCTGGGTATGTTTTACCTAAAAATAAAGCACTTAGATAACCTGAAGTTCCACCACCAACGATTGTAATTCTTTCAATGTTTCTATTTTCTTGTAATGCCATTTCTTCTCATCCTGTATCATAGTATCAACCCCATCACCCTTTACTGTATTCATTATAAAGGCACACGGCTTACTTGATATCTTAAAATTATCTAGACTATCATAATGTACATCCCATCCATATAAAGATAGCATCTGTATTACTGGATCTACTGTAATAATATCATCCGTTCTCCCTGTCACTTGAGATCCGTTATAATCAACTGTAAGTAATATATTATTCTGACATTTAGCTCCAATAAACTGTATAGCTTCTAGGGTATTACCCATTTGAAGTGCTCCATCTGTTATATTAACCCATATCAGTCTATCAGTAGTAAGTGCGATACCTGATGCTACACCAAGAGCATTGCCTATAGTTTCTTCTGAATAATCCACAAAATCTATTTCATCATGTTTAAGACCAGGACTTAGAGATTCTATATTATCTAAATAACCAAGCTTCTCCCATACCAGATAATATGCTTGAGATCCAAACGGTTTACCTATTATTATATAGTCTTCTGGAGTTACTAATCTATTAGAGAATAGTGTGTCAACATAATCAAGCATAGATAAGGCAGATGGGATATGAGATAATCCCTGTTCATATGAGTAGGTAAGTAATTCCTTTTTCATTCTCAGTACTCTAACTCAAAAAGCATTTATCATAAGGACAAATATATGGTTCCTCAATATAATCATGGAAACAACAATTAAATAATTTTAGATTAGAATCATACATCTCAAAACTCTTTTTCATAAGACATTCTTTACCCCTTGGTGACCATTCTTTATTTACAAATTCTTCCCAAATAATTCTTCGTTCAGTATCCTTTCCTGTAATAGGATGCACCATAAACTCTTCTTCAAATTTAATATCATTATACTTTGAATCAATAACTAATTTATTATACTCCCGAAGATGATCACCAAATCCAGTGACCAAAAAATCAGATACAGGTACTAGAAATATAGCTATATCATTAAAGTACTTAAAGTGCTTCAATTCTTTTACTAATTGTCTATATAATTCTACATTATAAAACCCATCATACATCACATCTATTATTTTAATATTAGCAGAAAGATTTATCATACTCCTAATATTTTTTATGTACTGAGATAGTGATTGCTGAGAGAAATGGACAGAGATATTAATCCCCTGTATCGTGACTCCAGAATCAAGTATATCAGTAATTTTCTTTACACTCTTATTAGAAAGATTTGTTTGGAAGACATAATCAATATGTAGTTCATTCATCATTACTATAATTTCTTTTATTGATGGATGAAGAAATGGTTCCCCACCGAATACGAAAAAAGTAAAGTCATATATAATTTGTTTCCTTGCTATCCCAATTAGAAATTTTCTTATCTCATTCAAATCTCTGGATGGCTTATTAGAGTTATATAAAGCACAATAGTCACAAGTATAATTACAATTTTCTGTGACCAACCATTCAACAGATCTGATAGGAATCCTACTGTTAGATTTCTTCATATGCTTCTTTTAATAATTTAAGATTGTTTATAATTTCAGTACGAAGTTCTAAACTACCAAGTTCACGGCCCATAACTTTAAATCTACGATACCCAGATTTTAGAGCCCTTGTATACATACTCTTTGTAAAATCCATCCCAAGTTCTTCTCCATATTCTTCTCTATCTTTATCTGACCCGACATCAGGATCAAAATGTTTTATCCAACACTCCTCTACCTTAAATGCCTCACCATGTTCCATGTCTACCCAAGGGTTATCATACATCCTATTCTTATCTGCTATGGTAGACATATGCTCTCTCAATATATTACATCCATATATGCAAGTGTCATTTGTTATAGGTTCATATTTTTTAGAATCAATGGCCGAAAGAAATTCTGAATTAAAGGTCATTTCAAATCTAGGAACAATAACATCATACTTAGATTCTAAATTGAGATAATGTTGTAATAATTTATTTGTTATAGTTATATCATTCGGATGCCCAGTAATAGAGAAAGTTAATTTATATTTTGGGTATGACTCACGCAAAAATTCCCTGAAGTCATCGTTTATTAGTATTATAGAATTCAATGGATTGTGATCAAGCATCTCTAATAAGTCAATACCCACCGGATCAGTGACATCAATAATATCATTTGTGAATGTAAATGCCACCCCTATCCCTGCGTCATTATACCACCTTACCATTTCCGGCGTTATTGTTATATCACGATTTACACGACCAGCATTCCATTTACAAAGATTGGGTGCATCATAAACAGTAAAATCAAATATCCCTTGATACCTCTGAATAGATTTTTTTAATAATTTAAATAAATTATAATGAGATACCGCACCAGCTAATTTAACCTGTATTTTCATTTCTTCTCCTTATATATTTTGAGAAGACCATCACAATTGTTATCATCCATTCCAGAGGGAGCTATCGTACAAACTCCCTCGCGTGGCCAATTAATTATAGGATCTTTATTTAATATATCAATATCATACATTATAAACTTATCTGAGTCTACTAACTTCGCGACATTCTGGCGCGCTAAAACTATAGGTACAATATCATTATTAAATATATTTAATAAGGTATGCATATTATTCTTATATTCATCCTCTGAATACTCTATAATATCATAGTATTTAAATACAAAAAAATTATCAGTTTCCTCTAATAACTCTGGAAGGTGTTCTTGTATAGAGTATTCGTAGGAGCCTATAAAATTAATTAATTCTTTTGCCTTAATCGAATTATACTTTAGAACATCTTCCTTTGTCCTAAATCTCTCAAAAACAAATGGATATCTCTTTTTCAATTTATCAAAATAGTAAAATTGATATATAAGAGTTGATTCTATATTACGCCGTAGCTCATTCTTTAATACATATTTTTTAGAGTTAATGACACAATTATATGTAAACTTGTTTTCATGACTTACTAAAGGAATAATTGATTTTACGTCAACCAACACACCTGTGTCTTTATATAGAAGTTTTGATACTTTATTATTAAAGTAGAGTGTTTTCTTTAGACTAAACATCGTGGGAGATAGAGAATGACCCTTAGACATTATACGTTCCCATCGCCTATATAGTTTAAGCTGGTTAATTATCATACATATTCCTTCTTCTGGTCTAAACCAGAACCACCCATACACGATATATGTTTACAGTATACTTTATAGAGTTCTATATCAGATGTTGTAATATTTTTTCTATCTAAAGTATAATTACAATCCGCTGTAATGTCACCGTAGTAATCTATATTAAAACAAGAAAGATTACAGTATTTCATTGAGTCCTTTATCCAGTTTATGTCATGTATATTCTTTCTTGACATCTCTGTGTTACCTACTTGATAATTTTTAATATTATCTAGAGAAGTTAAGTCTGATATCTCAGTGAATACAGAATTATTTACCATTTTAAAATCATTACCAAGGTCGTTAATATCTATAGTACAAGTATGTATATGATTAGAATTACAGAACTCTATAATATCTCTAATCTCTTGAATTCTTAATTTATCATCATATAAATGAATTGTTAATGTAACTAGATCTGTAATTCTTAGAAACTTTAGTAGGTTCTCCTTTAAAAGTTTGATATTATTTGAGTAGTTATGATACGACACCTGAAATTGAATATTATTATTATATTCAATATCATTAAAATTAGGGAGTGTAGGGAATACTCCGTTAGTTGTAATTGTTATAATTTTAAGATTGTTATATTCTAGTCGAATATCTTCTAGTTTATGTACATATTCAGTAAGTCCCTCGAACGATAAAGGCTCACCTCCTAAAATATCAAATTCTACAGTTTTATCTTTATTCTCTGAGAGAAATCGTTTTAATTTTAATAAAACCATGGTAGCTATAAACTTGTTACCCGTTAATTTGTTATCAAGCTTATGTAGTACATAACAATACTCACATCTTAAATTACATCTATAAGTTATATCATACCCAATATAGACATCAGCTTTTGCTCGGCCGGACTTTACAAGTTTTTTCGATTCACTTTGCATATCTTTAGTAATCCATCACAGTTGCATGTTGAGTGGGGACATTTAACTGGTGTCACCTTTCCTATGTCACGAAAAAAGTTAAAGTTAGTAATTAGATCATCTGACTCATCAAAACAGAATCTATTTACACTTCCTTTATAATCAATTTCATAGTTATTATTGTAACAATCCCATCCAGTAAATGAAGTCTTCTTATTATTAAATATGGTGTAGTCATTATATATAGTCTTTTCACCATTATCCTCAAACACTAGATAATTGGGATAATCCTCAAATCTCTTAAACTCTTCATAAAACTCAGGTGAATATTTATAAAGATCATGTACATTCCCCTCGTTATATAAGAAATGTGGATGTATCTCTAGACCCTCTATCTTTTCTAATTGGTCTACCAGAGCATGTATCTTAGGCCAAGTTTTTGGGTCAGGATTTAACATTACATTTATCTTAGATCTAAACCCTTTGTCTGTTACCACCTTTATATTATCTATAATCCTTTGAAACCCAGTACCATATTTATCTTCATATTCGAAATGAGCTGACCATAAAAAATACATATTATCATAGTACTTTAATTTCTCAAACCAACGAGTAGGATTTAAACCATTAGTAGTAATATATAGTCTACCATCTTTGTGTTTAGATATAGCTTCATGGCAAAGAGCTACTAACTCATTATAACGAGGATGTATTGTAGGTTCACCTCCTAGGAGGCCAAGAAAGACAGGAAGAGTTGAGTGGGCTATATTCCTAATTACTAACTTTTGACGTACCCATGAATCAATATTACCCCACTCTGAACCATAGTCTTTTATGGCATAACAATACGAACACTCTAATTGACATTGAGTAGATACATCCCAATGTACATAGAGTCTTTGCATTTTATGCTTTACATCATATTGTTTCTGGATATTCATCAAAACTTATATTGTCGTTACCATCAGTAGTTTGTGTATAAATTGGTCTTCGATCATTCATTATCGAACCCGAAAGAGATTTATATAGTTGATAATCATTGTGTATATTATTACCTTTTGGAAAGGAGGTTAATGATTTCTTTTTAAATACCAGTTGCCCTAATTGAAAATGTTCTTCAAATGAAGGGTTATGTATAAAGTATTCATAGTATAACTTAATACTCTTCTCAGGGATATATCTAAATACTGTATTCTCTTTAACCTGAGATAGTATCTTCCAAAAGTCAGAAGATACATAATCATCGTCTTCTAAAAAATATATAAATTCACCTGAGGCCTTATTAAATAGATACTTATAAGTATCACTTAGATCCGAATGAGTTTTATAATAATATGTCGCACCAGCAATCTCCTTTATATCTTTTGAATCATTATTAACTAATATTTCTACATTCTCTGGTTTATTTAATAATACTGATGAAATACACCGCTTAAATAAGAGAGGTCTATTATGTGTTAGTATTAATATAGATACTCTCATAATTCTATATCTAACGACTTTAACAGATTCGTACAAAACTTATCACACATTATTGTACAAAAGTCAAATTTAGCTGCTTCAATATCTTCATATGTCCCATCCCATTCACCACCCTGAAGTACAACATCTTCATTATAATAACAACAAGGAGAAGTCTGACCTCTGTGGTTAATAAAGTGCATCTTACCCTTAGTTTCACAGCTTATATTTGGTTTTCTATTCCGTATAATTTTTGTAACTAAGTTATATCTCTTAGAATCCTGAGGAGTTTGTTTAACAATAGAACCATCATGATTACCTTCAAAAGAGGAATTAGTAGTTCTTAATCCAGAGAACTGCTGAAGGAACTCAGTAATGTCTTCATGCTGGTTATGCTCAAATCTAATATATTGCATTATATCATTATCTTTCTCTGATTTAAAAGCTTTATGATTATTCATTAATTTTTCTAGATTACCACCAACTCTATATTGCTCATATATATCTTGGGTAATACCATCAACGGCAAATCGAACTTCATCTTCGACTTGTAGTATATCTTTTAATTCAGACCAAAAATTTAATTTATTAGTACAACCATTAGTCGATATAATAATTGATAATCCTCTACTCTTAAAGTACCTCATGAGGTTTAAAAATTCTGGATATAATGTGTGTTCAGATCTAGTTCCAATGAGGAATATAGCCTTTAGATATTTGTACTGATCAAAAATAGAGATCCATTCATCTAAAGGGATATAACCATCTTTAGACTTTAATACATTCCTATTACATAAAGGGCATGATAGGTTACAGGCATCAATTAAATCAATTTCTAGTTCCTGAATACAATCTTTATTCATTATTATCTCTCCTACAATTATATGAACAATATGCCGAGGTACATGGTTTACAAAATTCTGGTATATCCTTCTGAGGTTGTATAGTGATAGGTTTCCATTTCCTAAACTCTAGACCATCATAACAAGCCTTATTAAGACAATACTTATTTTTTATCTCTATATCCTCTGTTATATCTTGTATACCTATGTTGTTATAAAAGTCGTCATTACACCTATACATCTTTAGGTTATGGTCTATAACAAGATTCTTAGTGCCGCACTCACACTTCATAAATCTCACTTGTTTATGTATATCATTAGCTTTCACCATAGAATAGTTAACAACCTTATCATCTACCTGAAAATTAAATCCCTCTTCAAGATGATTAAGTAGAAAAGGATATTTCTGTGTAAAATATCTAAATTCAAATGATTTAATATCACCTTGATCCAAAGGATATAATTGAGCTTCTCTTGAATTAATAACTCCTAAACCAATTTCTGTGAATTTTATCTTGACTTTATTATCAAATTCCTGTATCATTAACTTCAACTCTTCTATAAATTGTTCTTCATGAAGGTATTCAGTAGAAGGAAATATATTACCTAGTACATTATACTCTCTTAATATTTTAAGCTTATCTATTAGATTTTCAATCTTCTGTTTATTAAGATGTACAGAAGTTGATATATCTAATGTATGCCCATCATATAATTCTAATGTATTAAGAAAAGTTTTTAACCTCTCAGTCTCCATAGAACCATTAGTTTGTGTCTGTATAAATAATTTTTTATGTCTGTGTCTTCTAGTAATCTCATAATGTAGATACTCATAATATTTAGATAGAGTAGGCTCACCACCATAGAAGTATATAAAAATAGATTGATAAGGTTTTAATACATTATCAAGCTTATCTAATACTTTATTACAATCCACTTTTGACCATTCATACGAATTATTATCATATTCAGTACAGAACCAACAAGCTTGATTACATCTAAATGAGGGTTTTAATGTAACTTTAAAGTCGAATGTAGGATACTCATCTGTTGGTATTAATTCAAATAGATTCATAATATCCTTTACGATAATGTATAGGGTTATATATTACTTCTCCCTCTATCGCAATTGGTAGAGTAGAGTTATTTTCAGTTTCAATACCATCACATATAAAAAAATACTTACAGCCCATACACGATTCAGGTTTCATATATGTTTGATTTCTATTTTCTTTAGCTACTTTAAGTAGATGTTTTAATGAATCTTTTTTATATACCTGAGGATCAACAGAATAGTCATATACTCCAATATTCCAATCATAAACATCCCATATATGTTGATATGTAGAGCATACATATTTCTCATATCCCTCCATATAACAGTATGGGGTATATCTAACATTTATAATAGACACCTTAGATTTGAGTATGTCAATAGACTTTTTTATTTCAGTACACACCACCATATAATCTAATGGTATCTGTGTTGAGGCGTCATCCCAATGATTTAGAGGTAAGTAATTAACCTCAAATACATGAGCATTAAGACTTTGAATTAATGTAGAGAATTCCGATAAAGATTTGTAATTCTCTATAGTAACAGTAGTATTGATACGAACTTTAATACCTACTTCTTTACAGAGATTAATAGCTTTAATAATACGTTTAAATGCCCCTGATCGTCTTACTATTTTATCATGTATATTGGCATTAGCCCCGTGAACAGAAAATAATATTTCTGTTAAACCTGCATTATAAGCTTTACGCATGAAGTCAATCTTAGAGAATTTATGTCCGTTAGATAATGTAGATATACTAGAAAAGCCTTTATCTTTAGCATACTTTATTAGAGCAAAGAAGTCTTTATGTATAGAAGATTCACCACCAGAAAAGTCTATTTCTTCCATACCGGTATCCCAGAGATAATCAATACGTTTCTTTATAACATCAGTATCAGTACGAATATGAAGTTGTTCTCCGTAATAGCAGAACTCACAGTCATAATTACAATGTGTACCTGTGTCTAACTTAGCTCTTGAACAGAGTTTATCTGAGTTATTCGCATCTATCTTATGATGTGATACAATGTTATAGTTTAACGATGTCATGATCAACTGTTCTTATATCTTCTAGGAGATTTAAAATTGATTTTTCATTTAGCATATGCTTATATTTCATATAAATTTTCATACCAGATAAAATAGACAGTGATTTATCTTTTATTAATAGTAAATTATCCCCCTTATATGCACTCATAAATGTGTCAAGGTGTATTAAGTTATTATTAGTTACTACAGCTAGATAATTTATTTTAGAATCTGGATCATCATATATTACAGGCTCTTTAATAAAATCCTCAGAACAATGATAATTAAATTCATCTATTCTATTATACATCTCGTTATAGTATCTGTTAAGAAACAATCCATTAGTCATAACTGATATCGGATGACAATCTTTATCTTTTAGTTTGTGTAGTATCTCGTTAATTTTAGATAATGATAAAAGACCAGGCTCACCACCAGATATATTAACTTCAGAACCTCGAGGTATTTCTGAGATTAATAGGTCTAGTTTCTTATCTGTAATATCTGGTTGATTATGAGTATCTACAATACAATAATCACATTTCCAGTTACAGAGATACGTTACTGGAAGGCAATAATCTGTCATCTAATATTCTAAAAATATCATCATTTTCCTCTAGGTATAATGAGTCGAAGTCCTCTTCAATATCTTGCATTCTATATTTAAGTCCTAGATCATGTTCAAGATATTTATCATTTATTTTAGAGTCATATACAACTTGTTTATTATAATGTCTACACTCCGCTATAAACCTAGGTGAACAATCATATCCCCCTTTTGTTGGTGTATAATAATACATAATAAACTTATTAAATAGATCTGCAATAGGTACTTCATAATATTTAATCCACTCAGAGTCTTCACCTTTATTTTCTGAGTTAGTAAGCACCATTATATGATATCCTTTGTACTTATTAGATACCGACTTTACTTGCTTATCTGATAAGTTTCTACAGTTTTTAGTACCGTACAGAATAATAGTTCTTAACCAACCAGGAAATAGAGCAGGTCGTTTAAGTCGTTTTAATCTTGAGAATAGCATCTTCTTTACATAGTGTATAGCTTTATATTCATCCGGATATATTCTATTATCACCTAAAACAATAAAATTATCAGGTATTTTATTATCAAACTTACCACAGAGTAATACAAAAATATTATCAAATAATAAAGGTGTTGTAGATAAAGAATCAATACAGCCATCAGTAAAGATTATATTAGAACCTGAAGCTAATGATGGTGTTTTCACAAATACAGCAGCATCAAGTATATCTTGTACCTCTTCATCATTAAAGTCATATTTTTCGCGAATAACAAACTCGAGTTTGGAGTATGTATATTCTTCAGTCAATAGTATACCTGTTTTATACTTTTTTGATAGTATAAAATAGTAATCTATTACTTCAAATAGATGGCCGGAGATACCATGATTATTAGAGGACCAGGAATATGATACCCATAATTGAGTATCAGGGTGAGATTGTTTTAGGTTCGCAATTGGCATATTATTTCATCATCTCTATTTAATATATAGTTATTCAAATTACCGGCTTTGATATCATTATATCTTAAAGTAGTTGAGTCTATCAATTCAGGTTTGTTATTAATCATACTTATAGAGTCTAAACCATGATAGTATGCAAACTCAGGTATAATTCTATTATTAGTATCTAATTGATTATGTATATAAACTAATATATTAGTTTTCTCTAATATATTACCTATACCCTTGTCTTTAGATTTTATATAAGGATTGCCTAATAATACTTCTTTTGGGAGTTCATCTTTATTAGTATATTGTGGTAGAAAGGAAATAAATGATGTATATTCATAATCTTCAGCATTCTTAGAGAGCTTACCTTTACTCATCATTCCATCAAAATATAACTTAATATCATATCTAATATCAAATATCTGATAATCTGTATAAGCACCATAATAAATTACTTTTCTATTAGATAACGTATATCTAAAGTTGTCGTGTACTCTATCAGAGTATACTAATGATGTAGAGTTCTCCGGAACAAACTCTCTAGCATAAGTAAATGATTTAACATCAACAAAGAATAATACTGATATATTCATTTTATACAGCTGAGTTCTTGAATCTATAGTTATTATATTTCCTGTAACTCCAAGTTTATATTTTTCGTCAAATATAATTTTAACCTTATGAAGATCCTCAGAATTAATTTTTATAATATAAAGTGGTACTCCAGAACACAATGAATACTCATAAGCATAAAATAATGATCCGTTTATTTTATTATAAGTATTCCATACATATATAACACCATTAACCATTATTTATCATATATTCTTTTATAAATTTGTCAGCTTTCTCAGTAACCTTATCTTTATCTGTAAGAGTCATTATTTCTTTAATAATATTAGAAAATTTAGAATTTAGATGGGCTACTCTGGAGATCTCATCTTTATAATTTAAATATTCTTCCAACTTGTTAATAAGTTCATCATCACCAGTCTCTAATATACTTAGGTATACTTCCTCTCTATTATCATCATATATAAAGTACCCTTTAGAACTTAGTTCATTATTAAGTATAATCCATGAATAGAGTGTTACACCTGAAATGGATGCAATTTCAGGTGTTATCAGAGCTCTAATTCTTCTAATCTCTGCCGATTTAACATTCTTAATATCCGCGGGGTCTATATCCTCTACAATAACTTCTCCTGGTAAAACTTCAAGAGTTTGAAGAGTTTTAGGAATTATTATATTTTTACATCCGTTATCTAAACTTGCTTTAATCCTTTCAGCTGCCATTGTAGAGAGCTTAAGGTATTGTTCATCTGTATTAACTATATTATCTAATGTATTAGAAGTAATACCGGTAACTTGCCAATGTGTTCCACTATCTCTAACTAATGCTAATTCATATATCATTTGTTTTTTTCCTCCAATTCAATAATTCTTTTTTCTAATTCCTTTATATAATTAAACAATGGTGCTATTAATTGTACATAATCTACATTCATATATCCATCTTTATCACGTGAGACAATTGAATATTCATGCTCAGAGAATAACTTATTTACATCATTCGCTGAAAACCCCATAGTGTCACGATTAGTATCACCATACTGTTTATTCTTATATTTAAAAACAATAGGTTGAAGATCTTTTATTGATTGCATTAGTGCAATAATCTAACATCTTTTTTCAATCTAATATCAGAATAATTACAAGAACAATCATTATTACATGTACAGACATTATTACAAGCACAATCAGAATTACAGATGCAATTCTTTCTAATCCATTCGTATTTTATTGCAATATCATTATACCAATCAGTATCCTCAATAACCAAACCATCTTTATCGGAGTGTACTGTACCACCATAAATTCCGGTTACCATTGAGTTTAATTCCTCTACATGATCATCCGTAATAATAGTAGATGTTGTATAAGCAGTTGGCTGTAGAAGTGTATAATTATAATACCTATGTAAATTCCATCTAGTTAATTCTTCTCTAATCTTTTGTCTATAATCTTCTATTATGTCAACCTTGATATCTTTATTGTCTTCAATAATGATATTGGGAATACCAGACGTATAACCAACAGCTAAAGGTCTATTAGTAGAACACACAGCTCTATGCCCCGCACATGTGGTAGTACCTGTTCCGTGATTTGTACAATGACTACCTGAACATGCCATAATTATTTCTCCTGATTCTTTATATTGGATATAACCGCTCTATCGATTTCCCCAAATGTTTTAAAATACCCACACTGGTTATTTATATATCTGTCTGTCCATTGATCCATAAAATTAGATTTTCCGGAGTTGTCTAGCGAGGATACAGGGCAAATCATACAAGTTGTTGCAACACAATCTGTACATGTTGTCGGAACAGTTTTAATATAATTTGCATATTTTTGAGTTTCAATTCCTAAATTCTCAACCCATTCTTTATCCATTATAGATCCGGAACCCATTGATTCTTTATTAGGTGAATATAAAGAACCATGACAAGCATAAGATTTTCCAGTTACATCTATAGCGACCATATTAGCACCAGAGGCACAATGTACTTTTTGTTCATTACCATTAAACCAAGAACATAAGAAATGATCATGTTTTTTATAGAACTCTATTTCCTTTTTTGCTACTCTAAGCATAGCTGACCGAAATGTAGCTACAGATTCTTCAAGTTCAACATCAGGTAACTCATTCACATAATCTATTGTAGGTGCGTATGTTACAGCTGCATTCCCATCTAATCTATCGTATAAATCTTTATATGAATCCCATGTCTCTTCAATATCTTTCATAGATTCTAAAGGGACAGTAGCTTTCATAGATACATTTATATTTTTTGTAATTAAGTATTCTAAATTAGCTAATACTCTTTCTGTTGTATCTGTATTTACACCCTGAACTCTATACTTTTTATTAATAACTTCACCGTCCCAAGATACCTGGATTCTAAATTTATCTAAAGCAGACTGTGGTACGGAGTCTAGAACATAATCCAATCGTTTTCTATCTAGAGCATTAGTATACATGTGAAAAGATATTAAATCATTATCCCCAAACGTATTCATTATATCAACAATTAATTTACCATTTAATGTAGGTTCACCACCCCAAAATGATATATTAAAATTATCAAAACGTTCTATAAACCATTCTGACTCAAGAATTTGATTAATTTTAGCTTTTAAAACCTCTATTTTTACATTACTCAGAGTCTGTTTGTTCGTTTTCAGTCCTTCAAAACAATATGTACAAGACATATTACAAAGAGCTGTAGTTGTAATCTCAAACGAAAATTGCTCTCTCTTCTCGTTAAGCATTAAGTATATCCTCTAATACAGAATCTAACTTCTCATCTGTTATTTTTTCTTTTTGTGGCTCGATTACTTCGATAAGGGCATTTGCTAATCGAGATATTTTTAAAGCTTCATCACGGAATTCAGGTATATTAGATAAATACTTTGCAGCCTCAATAAGATTTAAGGAGGCATTGGCTAGATGTCTATTTACATCATTTATATTATCAGGAATCATTTAATTCTCTCCTTATTATATTTTTAGGTATCAGAGGTAATATTTCTTTTGTTTTATCATAACAATACTTATATATATCACAAAGCTCAGGTATTGGCCCATTTGACTTAATTTGTTCATACATACAACCTTTATGACAATAATTCTTTACACGACAAGTTGAGCATTCAGGCATAGCGTAAAACTCATTTATCTTCTCAACTGCTTCTTTATCCCCAGTAAATCTGTCACATGTAACGGGTTCTCCAGTCTCTGTTAATGCATAAAGATCTCTTCCTACACCACACCCTTCAACTGTAAATCCTTTATAATGATATCTTAATATATCGCGAAGCCAGAATAGTATAAAATTAGGTATATCTTCCGTAATATTATTTTTGTACCACCCGTACATTTCATCAATACCAGAGAATAGCTTCTCAACTGATTTTGGAGTCCATGTCCCTCTATCTCTAACTAATGTTAATTCAGGATTCATCCCAAAATTCTGAGTTATATATAAATGATTTTCTAATAGATTATAATCAGATCCGGATATCATAGTATGACATTTTAATCCAGAAAACAATTCTCGTTTAGCGTATAATACATCTAAAGAAGATAAATTGGAATCTCTAATAGGTCTTCTATCGTTTTGCCATAAACCATCTAATGATATAGATATCTCAACATTTTCTCTTTTTAGATAATCCAGTATTCCAGGTGTTAATGATATACCATTAGTGGGCATAAATAAGGCATAATTATCATCAACTTTCTTCATCTCTGATATAACTGACTTAACCATCTTCATCTGGAGAAGAGGCTCACCTCCAAAAAAGTCTATTTTTATAAGATCATTAGGATGCTTAAGCCTAAGTTCTTTAAATCGATTTATTATAGAATCGTGAGATATAGTAGTCTTAGACCACTTATCCATTCCACAATATGAGCAGTTTAAATTACACCCTTCTGATAATAGAACATTTAATGTCTTAATGACGAATTGACCTCTAATACACTTTTTACTAAATTCATAGAGTATGTAGAGGCAAAAGACTCAGTATCTTTAGGAAGACACGGTCCACCAAATCCATACTTACCATCTGGACCAGGAACATCAAAAAGACCTGTACCCATCCTCGGTACTCGCTCTAGTACAGATACTATTTCCTTATAGTCAATACCCTCTATTCCACATACTTTATATATCTCGTTTAAATATGTTATTTTTAGGGCATTAAAGGTATTCATAGTATACTTTAATATACAAGCTGTTTTTATATCTGTTAAATGTACATTCTTTATGGAAACCTCAGAATATTTCTTAAATATAGCTAAAGTATGGTGTGATGTAACAATAGAATTTGATCCTATTATTAATACATGAGGGTTAATGAAATCATGGTGGGCTGTTGCTCTAGATAAGAATTCAGGTACACATACTACATTATTAGAGTACCCTTTAATTAGGTCTGGAAGGACAGTAGATTTTATTATTATAAGACCAGAGTACTCGAGTTCTTCTAGATGCTTGAGTGCATTTAATAGTATTGTTGC
>Ga0209658_1001060_pt1 | contig 17697 bp, 18 predicted proteins | sample SaaInlV_150m_DNA_6_FD_184656 | JGI IMG/M metagenome (GOLD analysis project Ga0209658, IMG submission 184656) | Marine microbial communities from expanding oxygen minimum zones in the Saanich Inlet - SI037_S4LV_150m_DNA (SPAdes) (version 2) | ecosystem: Environmental > Aquatic > Marine >...
ACCTGCATTTTATCACTTTGAAATGCCTCTATCTATTTTTCAAGAATTTGTTAATGAAGATCATGGAAGAATGATGGTAATTGATCCTCAAGGATATATAGTTGCTAGCTCAGTTCATGATTTTAAAGAGATTGAAAACATCTCAGTTTTTGAAGAATATTTTCCTTCTGTAGATGATGAATTCCCGCCAGAAATCTTTGAACAAATAATCATTCAAGCAACAAATGATAAAGAAAAACATCTACAATACACTGATAATGAAAACAAAATCCAACATCTAGTGTTCAAAGAATTACCTACATTTGGATGGATTATAGTTTATGAAGAAAGTGAAGAACTGATTTTGTCAGAACATGTTACTGCAATTGGAGGAACTCAAATCACAATTGTCTTAATTACGATAATAATTTCAATTATTGCAATATTTTTAGTTATTTTAGTTTCTGATAGAATTACTAAACCAATTAGACGACTTGAAAATTCTATTTCTAAAGTTAATCAAGGAAATTATGATGTGAAATTGAAACATTCTGGAACAAGTGAAATAGATAATTTATCTGAAAATTTCAAAAAAATGATTGAATCAATCAAAAAAACTATTCAACTAGAAAAAGAATTATCAGTAGAAAAACAAAAACTCAAAACAGAAAAACTAAGTACAATAGGTGAACTGGCATCAAGACTTGCTCATGATATGAGAAATCCACTCAGTCTTGTAAGAATGAGTCTTGAAAATATTAAACTAATGTATGGTGAACAAGAAAAAGCAAAACCTAGTTTTACAAGAATTGATAATGCCATTGATAGAATGTCTCACCAGATTGAAGGTGTACTTGATTATGTTAGAATTACCCCTCCAAGCAAATTCAATATTTCAGCAATTAAAATTTTAACATCTACGATGACTATGTTAAAAATTCCTGATAATATTCAAGTAAACTTACCAAGTGAAGATAAAGCACTTTATTGTGATGAACATCAAACTGAGATAATCTTTTACAATTTAATTCAAAATGCGTTTCAAGCAATTGATGATAAACCTGGTAAAATAAACATTAGATTAATTGAGAATGATGAAGAAATTATAGTAGAATTTGAAGATTCAGGACCTGGAATTCCACATAATACATTAACTGAAATTTTTGAGCCTCTTTTTACTACTAAACAAACTGGAACTGGGCTTGGATTAGCTAGTTGTAAAAATTTGTTGGAACGTATGGGTGGAAAATTAACAGTTAAAAATAATCCAACTATATTTGTAACATCTTTCCCCAAAAAACCTGTTGATTAATTTAAAACTATAATTTTTTATTTGTATTGGACTTTTTAATCGAAATCAATATTTATGATGTCTGAAAAAATATTTTATTGAATCCATTTTTTGTGATTATTCCCATATCATTAATTTCTATTTTTGTTCTAGTAGTATTTTTCATTCCAATAATTGATGAGTTTGAAACCTTTAACTGCATTACAACACCATGCATAATGCCTAAAATCACAATTTTTGAATCTCTACAAAACCCACAAATTGATTCCTTTGAACAATGTATTGCTGCAGGAAACCCTGCTATGGAATCCCATCCAAGACAATGTAGAACTGTAGATGGGAAACATTTTGTTGAGCAAATTGATGTTTAATGATAATTTAATGAATTTCTAAAATAATTTACATTACAACTGTGATTTCTGGAGATGATACTCCTCCAAATCCTGGATCAATTTTTTGTTTTGGATTCAATGATGTATCATGATGACATGCTTTGTTACATACAGGACAAAATTTTCTATCAAGAACTATACATTGACAAATATGGTTTTTCACATATGATTGAGCTGCTTGATTCCATTCCCCTGTCCCATTACAATATACACATACATTTCCTGAATTAGAACTAGCCCCTTTGCAAAAATCACATACATCATCTGTCATTTTTATGACTCTGTATTATTCTCTGAATCAATATATTTGAAGAGATTGTGCTCATTCAACAATTGGAATAGTTTTCATTAATCATTTACATATGTATGAAATTTATCTATAAATTTAAACAAATATTTAGATTTTCTTAGGATCTACTTAAATTCCTTTAATGTGAATATATGGTAGCGAGGAAACTATCAGACCTATTGAAATTCAAAGAGGTGTCTTTGTGGACGTAGATAGATAGAAAAAAGGAAAACACGAAAAAAGGTGGAAGCATCTAGAATTCGTTAGTGGTTTTCCATTTACCCTCGTTTCCTATTTCGTTTAATTATTGATGAAAAATTAGTATAATGTTTTTTCTAGAATCTGTTAAAATTCGATTTTACATATTATCTCAAAGCATAATAAACTGCAAGGAATAAAATTTTTAGATGACGTATGATACTGTAATTGTTGATTCTCACATAATTCTTCCACAGGGAATGATTGATAAAAACCTCATAATTGATGAAGGGAAAATTGTTGGATTAACATCTGATATTCCATCATGTGACAATAAAATTAATGGCAATGGTTTGATCTGTGTTCCAGGTCCAATTGATACTCATGTTCATTATGGTGTATATTCTCCAATTAATGAAGCTGCAAAAACTGAATCGCATGCTGCAGCAATTGGTGGCATCACTACTATGATGAGAATGCTTAGACTAGAGGATTCTTTTTCAAATTCTCTTCAAACTCAACTTGAGACTTCTGCTCACAATCATTATGTTGATTATGCAATTCATGCATCTGTTTTTAATTCACAACAAATCAATGAAATGAATCTTTGTGTTGAAAAAGGAATTACATCATTTAAAATTTACATGAATCTTGGTGGTGAAGTTGGACATGTATACATGGATATGCCACCAAATTCTACAGAACTTGTTGCAGCTAAAGTTGAAGTTACAGATGAAATAGTAGAACAAACAGTAAAGACTGCAGCATCACTTGGATGTCCAGTTCTAGTTCATGCAGAAGATTATGAATCATGTGGATGTGGAATTAAAACTGCTAAAGAAAAAAATCAAGATGGGTTATCTGCTTGGTCTGAAAGTAGATCACCTGAATTTGAGGCTAAAGCAATTAAAACTGTGTCAAAATTTGGGCGTGACTATGATTGTGTAATCTATTTTGTTCATATTGGTTCTGAACGTGCACTATTACAAATAGAAGAAGAAAGAAAACTTGGAACTAGAATATTTGTAGAGACTTGTCCTCATTATCTAACACTATCCTATGAAAAACAGCAAGGATATCTTGCTAAAGTTATGCCACCAATTAGAACTGAAAATGATAGACAAGCAATATGGAATGCTCTATCTGGAAATCAAATTGATACAATAGGAACAGATCATGTGGCAAATCAACTAAAACTCAAACTAGATGGCGAGGATGTTTGGGGTGCACTTGCAGGATTTCCAGGAATTGGAACCGTTCTTCCAATATTACTAAATGATGGAGTAAATCAGAATAAAATTACTTTGGAACAATTTGTTTCATTTACTAGTACAAATGCTGCAAAAATATTTGGAATGCATCCACAAAAAGGAACACTTGAGAAAAATTCTGATGCCGATATTACAATAATTGACTTGAAAAAAGAAAAAAAGGTAACATCTGAGTTGTTTGGAGGCTTTTCTGATTATATTGTATATGAAGGACGAAATCTAAAAGGCTGGCCTGTAAAAACAATTGTTAGAGGAGAAGTTATTGCTGATAATTTTGAAGTAATTGGTAAGCTTGGTCATGGTAAGTTAGTTGAGCGAAAAATTTAGATTTTTAAAACAATCCTTTTTTCAACCTTATTTTCATATTATCATAGATTCACCTAAATTTAACAAATCATATTTACAATTGTGCATTTAGATCCTGAAAAACGACCTAAGTTTCAATCAATTTGGGCTTATTCATTAATTATTGTTTTATCTGTTGTAGCCTCTCTATATTTGATAAATATTTTTTCAGGTATTGAAAATTTTTCAACTCTGATTTCTTTACCTGCTTATACAATAATTACGAGCATTCTTGTTATTGTATCCCTTTATGCAATAATTCAATCAAACAAAATTAAAACTATTTCTAAAAAACCACTTTTCTTTTTAACATGTTCATTTGTTTTGTGGTTTGCAGCTGAACTAACTTGGAATATCTATTTACACATTTTAGATATTGACCCCTATCCTTCACCTGCTGACTTTTTTTATATTTCAGCTTTAGTATCCATGTTCATAGCTTTAACTTTATTTTTAAAATCACAAAATTATAAAATCTCAAGAAATAAATTAATTTTTTCAATGATTATTCCTTTAGTAATTTTGATTCCTTCATTAATTATTACTTATCAAGTAAGCATGAATGATAATCAGTTTGAAATTTTTGTTGCATTGATATACCCAATTGGTGATTCAATATTACTTGTTCCAACAATTCTTATTATTTCATTTTTAGCAAAACAACAAAAAAATTTCTTTTGGATGATGTTGTTGGCAGGGATAATAGGTTTTGTTGCTGCAGATACAATCTTTTTATTTTTAATAATTGATGATAGTTATGTTGATGGTCATCCCGTTGATGTTTTATGGCTATCTAGTTATTTGATTTGGACTTTTGCAATAGTTTATCTAATTTATAATATCAGACAACAAAAAAATTATACTTCTGATCTCTCGCATGTTTTTAATTATTATGATATTGGAAAATCGAATCATATTGGAATAATTGTCATTCTTACAATTGTTAATATTTCAATAATTATTCCAATGGTTAGTATCACTTTTTATTTTTCTGATGGTTCTGATTTATTTCTGCAAACTTTTTCATTTCTTCTGATTTCTGCAATCATTATTTTTTCAAGCATCATTGCATTTCTAAATTTTAAGCTAAATTCAAAACTTCGAAATGATACTGAAAATCTCATAGATTCCACTGATATAGAATCTCAGATGATAATTCAAAAGAATCTCAGGCGTGCTTTAGATGAATCCTCCATGGTGGCAATTACTGATAAGAATGGATTAATCAAATATGTCAATAAACAATTTTGTGAAACTACTGAATATTCTTCAGATGAATTAATTGGAAAAAATCATGATTTAATTCGTTCTGGATATCATTCGATTGAATTTTATGATAATTTATGGAACATCATTAATTCAGGAAAAGTATGGCATGGTGAAGTTAAAAATATATCAAAAACTGGCAAAATTTTTTGGTGTGATCTAATTATTGTACCTTTTTTGGATAAATACGGGGATGTTCATGAACATATTGCAATTCGTAGAAATATTACAAAACAAAAAAAATTCTATGAAGATAATCTGAAAAATGAAAAAATGATTACGGTGGGGAGATTTTCTGCACGTCTTGCACATGATTTAAGAAATCCTCTTTCTATCATTCAGGTTTCATTGGAAAATCTAAGACTATTGTATGGAACAAATGAATCACAACAAAAATCCATGGATAAAGTTGAACGTTCAATTGATAGAATTACTCATCAAGTAGATGATGTATTGGATTTTGTACGTGAGCGACCAATTACATTAAACAATCATACAATGTCTGAAATAATTTCAGAATCTTTAGATTCATTACCTATTCCAGATAACATAAAATTAATTCTTCCAAAAAATAATGTTGAAGTATACTGTGATGAAAAACAATTTGCTATAGTTTTCAATAATTTGATTTTAAATGGAGTTCAAGCTATCGTTCATACAGGAACAATAGAAATTACAGTTGAAGAAAATAATGATGGAATAATTATTCAGATTATAGATTCAGGTGAAGGAATACCCAAAGAAAATATTGACTCACTCTTTGAGCCATTATTTACTACCAAACAACAAGGAACAGGACTTGGTCTTGCAAGTGTCAAATCTATTGTAGAAGCTCATGGTGGAATAATTTCAGTTTCATCCCCGCCTACTGTTTTTACCATTACATTGCCAAAAATTTCAGATAATTAAATTTTAGATTAGGCTAACTTCAATAATTCTACAAAATATCAAATTTGCCGCCTATTTTGGCCCTGTAAATCACATCAGGCTTTCTGAGAAATATTCCAGACTCTAGAACCCCTGTGGTTCCTTTGATTTTTTGTGATAGTACTTTAGGATTTTTTATGACTCCAAAGTCACAATCTAAGACAATGTTACCGTTTTCTGTAAAAAATGGATATCCTTTATCTAGTGAGCGTAAATGTGCTGTTCCACCTAATTTTTTCATTGATTGAATTACCGATGTTCTTGCAAGTGGATGAACTTCAACTGGAACAGTTCGTGTGAAATTTTTTACAAATTTTGTTTTATCTGCCATGATTACAACTTTTTTTGCAAGACTAAACAAAATATTTTCTCGCAGTAAAGCTCCCCCCCCACCTTTGATTACATATTTTTGAGAATCTATTTGATCTGCTCCATCAAATACAACATCAATAAACTCTACTTGGTCTGATTCTACAAGAGGTATTCCTGCCTTTTCTGCAATTAATTTAATTTGTAATGATGTTGGTACTCCTTTGATATTGTAATTTTTTATTTTGATTAACTTTGCAAGGGATTTTACAAATGCAGTTGCTGCTCTACCGCTACCTAATCCAATTACGGAATCATCTTTGACAAATTTTAGTGCATTATTTGATAATGCCTTTATGGCATCATCGTAGGACAATTATTCTACCTCTGCTTGATCAAGCTTTGAGAGAACTTTCATGATGTCTCCTTTTATTTTATCTAAATCATCACTATCCTCATCAAAGTCATCATCAAATGCAGTTATTTTTGGCTCAGGTAGTGCTTTGTGTTCGTTAATTTTTGCAACTTCCTTTTTGATATCTGGTTTTATTTCTAATTTTGATGCAACTGATTGAATTATCTCAATTTTATCTTCTACTTTTTGCTTTGGAGTAATGATTTCTTGAACTATTTCTTCTCTTGGTGTGATTGTTTCTTGAATTATCTTTTCTTTTGGTTTGATTAATTCTGTTTGAATAATTTTTGGTTGTGGCATTGGTTTTACAACTTGTTTTATCTCTTCATTTTCAAATAATGGGAATTTTACTTCTTTTCTTGGAACATTTGTTAATGTAGTTAATTCAAATGATTGTCTTGATCTTGTTGCAGGAATTTCAATTGGTTTAATTTTTACATCTTTTGATGTTTCAAAATTAAAAGTATCTTTGATTGATTCTGAAATCTTTTGTTTTACTTGTTCTTTCTTTATTTCAGGTTTTTTAATTTCTGGTGTTTGAATTTTGGCATTAGTCATCTTTGATGATAATTCGTATAATCTATCATCTAGCTTTGATAATTTTTGATCCATCAATGTAATCAAACCATCACCTACTGGGCCCAAATCTGGATGCTTACTTGCTTGTTCTAGTTTTTCTAGTCTTGCTAAAATAATTCCTAATTGATGTTGATATTTTAATAATAATTTGTCCTTTTGAATTTTAGAGAATTCAGAATCTGTTTGATATAATCTTGATATTGTTTTAGTTAGAATATCTTTTTCAATTCTTAGAGTACTAATCTGACTTTTAATGTGAGAACTTGCACCAAGACTAAGTAATTGATTTTTGTCTCTAGGCATTTTACGTACGGCAGCAGCTGTAGCTACGCCAACTAATGAACTTAGAATAATTACAATCTCTTGCATCTAAGTATACCATTTAATCCAGGAATACTTTCTGCGTTTAGCCTCTGGGAATCCACAACTTGCACATTGGTGATGACGCTTGTGAAGAGAATTTTTACCACATCGTCTACATCTAATGTGAACTTTCTTCTTTGTAAAACCACCCATAGAAGTTGTGCCTTTTACCATCCAGAATCACCTATTTTTGTGCCGGTGGAGGAGATATCATAACTACATTGTCTCCTCTAACTACAATGGTTCCAAGGCTTTTAGAATCGCCTTCAGCAGGAATTTCCTCTGAAGAGTCGAGTAGCAGGTTCATGTGTTGGTCAAATCCAAGTAGAGTACCTCTAATTGTTTTTGTTCCTTTGAGTTTAATCAGTACAACTTGACTGATACTCTCATCCAATACTTTTACTGCCATATCAAGGGACATCATTAATCACTTATTGACTTGGATATTGAGGCGTTATATTAAACATTCATTGGTGAAACTATGAGCTATGCCCAGTGAGGCAAGTTTGACACCTTTTTCCTAAATTTTCGATAATTTCATCCAAAATTCTCTTTCCTTCACTTTTTGAGGCCTTTGTAGGATCTCCCCAAATTCCATTTTTAGTAGCTTTTGGAAATGATTGATTGGCTAATTTCCCAATCTTTTTGATTTCTTGTTTTGTCATTTTATCTGTGATTAGACCTTTTTTTGCTAATTTCATTTTGAGATTTTTTGAAATTGCCATCATTAGTGATGTCTCTACAAAACCCGCATGATCAAATTCTCTTTTCATAAAATGCCAATATGATAATGGAAATACCTTGAGTTTATTTTTTGGGAGTTTTTTGAGTTTTACATCAATGTTGTTTATTGATTTTTGATTTCCATGATGACCATTAATTATGAAAATTGTTTTGATGTTGTTATCTGATAATGACATACACAAATCCATTAGAACAGTACGTAGAGTGGATTCTCTAATACTCAAATTAAAAAATGGAGCATGCTCAAATGATACTCCACAAGTAATTGTTGGAAGTAAGAGATATCCTTTCTTTTCTGATAATTTTTTTGCTACTTCAGTTACAATATCTGTATCCGTTGATACTGGTAAATGTGGTCCATGTTGCTCAATTGAGCCTATTGGAATCACTGCAACTTGTTTTTTCTTTTTAATTAATTTTCTAAGATTAGGATCAAATTGAGTTTTAATGTCTACCATTTAATTCACTTTGATTTGATGTGAACTTTTCTCCAACGAACTTCAAGCTTATTTTCTAGATGCATTTTTGTAGCTTTGAGTAATGTTTCTGCTTCTAGTTTTTGTCCCTTTACTTTAATTTTCTCTAATGTATCATTTGGATCTACTTTGAATGAATCCTGGAAAATAATTGGTCCTTGATCTAAATTTTCTGTTACATAGTGAGATGTAACACCAACAATCTTTGTACCTCTTTCATAAGCTTGTGCATATGCTAATGCACCAGGAAATGCTGGAAGTAATGATGGATGTATGTTAATTATTCTATTTGGATATCTCCAAACAAAGTTCGGACTAAGAATTCTCATGTATCTTGCAAGTGAAATTAAATCAATATTGTATTTTTTACAAATATCAATAATTTTTTCTTCTGCTTTTTGTTGATTCTTTTCGTTTACAACTACAAATGGAATTTTTGCCTTCTTTGCTAATGGTTCAAGTGTTTTTTCTGTACCAATAACTATTGAAATTTTTCCCTTTAGTGATTTTGTATTAGCTAAAAATGTTTGAAGACAAAGTGGTTCTTTTGTTACTAGTATTGCAATGTTTTTTTGTGAATTTGTTTCATGATGTGTACTGACATCCATTTTTTCTTTTTTTGCTAAACTTTGAATCTCTGTATCAAATTTCTTTATATCAACAATTTTTGAAAAAGAAACCTCTAGATACATTCCAAAGAGACCTTTGATGACATTCTGGTTGACCTTTTCAATATTTCCACCCTTTGAGAATGCAAAATTTGTAAATGTAGCTACAATACCTTCTCTATCTTTTCCAACTACTGTAATTCCAACTACTGTTTTTCTCATGACTTTGATTATGCATATTTTCTCATTATTAATCATTCACAGAAACCAAAATGGTGCGGGAGGTGGGATTCGAACCCACGAACTCCTAAGAGATAGGGTCCTAAGCCCTACGCCTTTGACCAGGCTGGGCGACTCCCGCAACGAATTTGCCATTAAACACAAATTTATCTATTATTGAATAGTTTCATGGCAAAATTTTTTGGAACAAATGGAATTAGAGGGATTTTTTCTGAAGATTTCACATTAGAATTTGTTCATGATATGACTTTAGCTATTGGAACATATTTCAAAAAAGGCCCCGTGTTAATTGGATATGATGGCAGAGATTCCAGTCCTGTAATTTGTAAAGTTGTAAGTTCTGCGTTAAATTCGATAGGAATTGATTGTAATGTTGCAGGAATTGTACCAACTCCTTGTCTTGAATTTGCAGTAAAGACATTGGGATATTCTGGTGGAATAATGATTACTGCATCTCATAACCCTTCACAATACAATGGAATAAAACCTGCAGCAAATGATGGGGTAGAAATTTCACGTGATGATGAATTAGTAATTGAGGATATTTTTCTTCAAAAGAATTGGATACAAAATCCTGATAATTTTGGTTCTACTGGCAAGGAAGACAGTGCAATTGATGTTTATCTTAAAGGAATCATTTCACATATTGATTCTAAACTAATAGAATCAAAACATTTCAAAGTTGTACTTGATTTAGGAAATGGTGCTCAAGCAGTTTCTGCACCAGACTTTTGTAAAATGTTACAGTGTGAGACATTTCTAATTAATGAAAACATTGATGGTTCATTTCCAGGACGTGGATCAGAACCAACACCTCAAAATCTTTCAAAACTTTCAGAAACAGTAATTGCAAAAAATGCAGATGTGGGAATTGCATTTGATGGAGATGGGGATAGAAGTATTTTTTGTGATAACAAAGGAAATATTTTGACTGGAGATAAATCTGCACTTGTACTAATGAGACATATACTAAAGAAAAATCCAAACTCTTTGGTTGTAACTTGTTTGAATTCAGGCTCTAACACTGAAGTTTTAGCTAGAGAATTTAATTCTAAAGTAATTCGTACAAAAGTAGGAAGTGTTGAGGTTTCAAGAAAAATGGTTCCAACTGATGCATTAATTGGATTTGAAGAAAATGGGGGATTCATGTATGGTAAACATAATCAAGTTCGAGATGGTTGCATGACATTGGCTTTGATGCTTGATCTTTTAGCAACTTCTGGAAAATCAATTTATGAAGATGTTACTAGCTTACCTCATTCTTTTACTACAAAAGACAAAATTGCATGCTCACCTGAAAATGTTTCAAAATTGATAATGTCTCTAAAAAATGAATTTCCAAATTCTGATACAACTGATGGAATCAAAATTACAATTGATTCAAAAAATTGGGTGATGATCAGACCCAGTGGTACAGAACCAATTGTTAGAGTTTATGCAGAATCTGAAAGTCAAGTGAAATTAGATGCTTTAATGTCTGAATATATCCAAAAAGTAAATTCTATCATTACCCGATAACACTTTTAATACCAAACCCGCGGATTGAGAGAATGGAGAATGAACCCCAAGGGTGACGAAGTATGGGTAAAGCATATTATGTTAAATTTGAGACGCCAGAAGACCTCGTAAGTCCAATCTTAGAAGCTGTTAGAGTTGCATCTACTAGTGGAAAAGTCAAAAAAGGAACAAACGAAGCCACAAAGGCAATCGAACGTGGTACCAGTAAACTAATCGTTATTGCTGAAGATGTAGAACCACCTGAGGTAGTAGCACATCTTCCAATTCTCTGTGAGGAACAAGGCGCAGCATTTGCTTTTGTACCAAGCAAACAAGAATTAGGTAAATCCTTAGGTATTGACATTACTTCTGCCGCTGCAGCAATTTTGGATGCTGGTGATGCACAACACATTGTAGATCAAGTTGTGACAACCATTGCTAAAATTAAAGGCGGTAAGACTGAAGAATGAGTGCCACAACTGACGAAGTAGTACATTCAGAAATTATTCAAATTGTTGGTAGAACTGGTATTGCCGGCGAAGTTATTCAAGTTAGAGTAAAAGTACTTTCTGGAAAAGATAAAGGAAGAATTCTTACTAGAAATGTTAAAGGATCTGTTAGATTAGGAGAAATTTTAATGCTTAGAGAAACAGAGAGAGAAGCAAAGAAAATCAAATAGGTGAAATGAGAAATGAGTCTTTTAGTTAAACCATGTAATTTTTGTAACCGACCTGTAGCAAAAGGTTCTGGTACAATGCTTGCAAAAAATGATGGAACTGTTTTATGGTTTTGTTCTGCAAAATGCAAGAAAAATGCTCTAGTGCTAAAACGTGATCCAAGAAAATACAAGTGGACTAAGAAATACGTTAAAGGCGGAATTAGAAAGAACTAGAATTGACTGAACAATCCCTCTTCATTGTAAAACCTGATGCAGTAGCTAGGAATCTCGTAGGTGATGTTGTATCAAGATTTGAAAGAAAAGGATTCAAACTTTTGAAACTAAAGATGTTTACATTTACTCAAGAACAAGCAGAAAATTTCTATGGTGTTCACAAAGACAAACCATTTTTTGGAGAGTTGACATCATTTATCACATCAGGACCAGTTGTTGCAGCAATTATTGAAGGAAATAATGCAATTGCTACTACTAGAATTATGATTGGTGCAACAAAATCTTTTGAAGCAGATCCTGGTTCAATTAGAGGTGACTTTGGTTTAGGATTTAGTGAAAATATTATTCACGCATCTGATTCACAAGACAGTTTTGATCACGAATCGAGGGTAGCATTTGAGTGATCTGAGTTGCAAATTCGTCAGCCCATAGTGGCAGTTCTCGGTCACGTAGACTCTGGAAAAACATCCCTACTAGATAGAATTCGCGGCACGGGTGTTCAAGGTAGAGAAGCAGGTGGAATCACTCAACATATTGGTGCAAGTTTTCTTCCAACTGAAACAATCAAAGAAACATGTGGTCCTTTATACAAAAAACTTGAACAAGCAGAAAATCAAGTTCCTGGACTTTTAGTAATTGATACACCCGGACACGAAGTTTTTACTAATCTTCGTTCAAGAGGTGGGTCAGCTGCTGATATTGCAATTTTAGTAGTAGATGTGAATCGTGGATTTCAACCACAAACAAATGAAAGTTTAAAAATTCTACAAAGTAGAAAAGTTCCTTTTGTAGTTGCACTAAACAAATGTGATCAAATTTCCGGATGGAGAAAATCTGAAACAAAATTCATCTCACAAGCAATTAAAGAACAAGATGCATCAATTCAAACTGATCTTGATCAAAAAATCTATGATGTTGTAGGAACTTTATCTATTTTGGGATATAAGTCAGAAGCATTTTTCCGTGTACAGGACTTTAAATCAGAAATTGCCATTGTTCCAATTTCTGCTCGTTCTGGAGTTGGAATTCCTGAACTTCTAAGTGTATTAGTTGGATTGACACAGCAATATCTACAAAAAAGACTTGATCAAGAACAAAAAGATCCACGTGGTATCGTACTTGAAGTAAAAGATGAGGTAGGTCTAGGTCAAACTGCAAATATTATTCTAATTGATGGTACAATAAAAAAAGAAAATAGCATAGTTGTTGCAAAACGTGATGGAGTCATTGTTACAAAACCAAAAGCACTACTATTACCAAAACCACTTGATGAAATGCGTGATCCTCGAGATAAATTCAAACCTGTTACTCAAGTAGATGCAGCAGCAGGTCTCAAAATCGCATCACCTGAACTTGAAGGGGTTCTTCCAGGAAGTACTCTTTATGTTGCATCAAATGATGAAGAGATTGAAAAATTTACTAAACTCATTGAATCAGAAATGAAATCAGTTTTCATTGATACTCAAACTGATGGAATTATTGTCAAATGTGATACCATAGGCTCACTTGAGGCAATCATTGAGATGCTTAGACGCTCACAAGTTCCTGTAGCAAAAGCAGACATTGGCCCTGTCACTCGACGAGATATTATTGAGGCAAAAACAATCAAAGAAAAAAATAGACATCATGGAATAATTTTGGCATTTAATGTAAAACTATTACCTGATGCAAAAGAAGAATCAGAAACAAGTCATATCAAAGTTTTTGAGGATAAAATCATTTACAGTCTGATTGACAACTATAATGCATGGGTTGAAGAAGATTCTGCAAATGAGGAAGATGCAATATTTTCTGAATTAACTCCAATCTCTAAATTTACATTTCTAAAGGGTATGACTTTTAGAAATAACAATCCGGCAGTTTTTGGAATTCGTGTAGATGTTGGAACTCTAAAACACAAAATTCCGTTTATGAATATGTCTGGACGTAAAGTTGGAAACATTCACCAACTTCAACTTGATAAAAAAACAGTTTCATCTGCTAAAACAGGTGATGAGGTTGCATGCTCTGTTAAAGATGTAACAATTGGCAGGCAAATTTTTGAAGAAGAAGTATTCTATACTTTTCCTCCATCCCCTGATGCAAAAAAACTCCTCAACAAATTCATGCACAAGCTAAGTTCTGAAGAACAAGAAATTCTAAATGAGATTGTTAGAATTCAACGAGAAAAAGAACCAATCTATGCATACTAGCTTGAATGCTTTTTACAAATCATATTAATTCCTGGCTCACCTACTGCCCCCATCATTTTATCTATAATTTGTCCAGATTTGAACATGATGAATGTGGGAATTGATTGAACTGCATATTTCATTGAAATATTTTGATTATTATCTACATTGACTCTGGCAAATTTTACATTTGGAAATTTATTTGACATTCTCTCAAATATTGGATGCATTGACTTGCAAGGACCACACCATTCTGCCCAGAAATCTACTAGTGTTGGATTATCTGATGATATGATTTTATCAAAATTTGAATCATTCAAATCAATAATTCCAGGCTCAATTTTAGGTTGATTTTGTTGTCTGAGCATCTCTTCTAGTTTTCTTTGTTTTATTTTTTCAATTTCTGGATCGTCTGACAATAAAAAACAAAAATTTCATCTATTAAAAAATCTATGTTGTAAAATCATTCTTCTTTTGAATCCATAGGGATTGCTTCAAATCTTCTTGATTTGCAAATAGGACATTGATCAATGTATTTTGTAAAACTAACAGAAGTATATGCGATACCACACTCACCACAAATTCTAAGATTTCTAGCTAGTTTACCCATATTGATAATGAAAAAGTATTCTGATTAAAACTTAGCTTTTCAAATATGTTACCAAAATTGCCACCAAGGCTTTACTTTTGGCATTTCAATAATCGTACATACTTCATCAATCAACTTTGTTCCAGTTCCACAAAATCCAAATTTCTTTTCTTCAACTACTACAGTTGGTTCTTCTAATCCCACTGCTTGATAAATTGAATCATACTCTGAATAATTTGCATCAAACCATTCCTTGTAGCTTGCCTCATTGTTGTATCTATCAACATATGTCTGCGCATCTTTTGTTTCATCAACAAATGCTGCTGGAATAGTTAATGGCTCTTCTAATCCCACTGCTTGATAAATTGAATCATACTCTGAATAATTTGCATCAAACCATTCCTTGTAGCTTGCCTCATTGTTGTATCTATCAACATATGTCTGCGCATCTTTTGTCTCATCAACAAATGATGCAACTCCTAATTCTATAGATTCTGAAACTGGTTCAGAAGTGGATGTTGGTTTTGATTCATCTATGTTGTCATTTACAGAAATGGTGATAATTTGACTATCAGACAAGCCATCTTTTTTTGCAATAACATAAAATGTGTATGTTTTACCACCATCTGATTCTGATGGCGTCCATGAGAACATTCCTGTATTTGATATAATTTTAGTACCTATTGGTGGATTTTCATCTAAACTAAAGACTACATTTTTCATTGAATTATCGACTAATTTGACTGTAAATGAAAAGAATTTCCCTTCATCAATTGTGAGTTTTCCCATTGGACTGATTTGGACATTTGTTGATTTTGCTGTGGCAGTAAATTCATTTGATGATTCACTAGTTCCAATTTTGTTAATAGCTGATACTTTGTAGGTATACTTTGTATTTGTTGTAAGATCAGTATGTGGATATGTTTTAGAAGTATTTTCTGTATCTGCAATTAGTACAGTGTATGAATTATCATCACTTTTTACTTCAATTTTGTAACCTGTGATTGGGGTATTTCCATCTTCTACTGGAGGACTCCATGATAAATTAATTTGAGTTGATGAAACAACTGAGGCAGTTAATTTTATTGGCGGTGTAGATATTGTCTCTTGTACTGCAGTTGATGAAGTTGGTTCTTCTAATGTATCTGTTGAATCTTCTTTAGGAGTTGCTGATGCTGAAATTGATTCTTGTGTTGATCCATATTGTGTTGTTCCACTAACTACATACGAATATTCTTTGTCAGTTGCTAAATTAGATACAATAAACGATAATGTGTTTTTATTTGTACTTCCTATACTATCATAAACTCCAGGATTAATTTCTCTTTTTATTTCATAACCTTGTATTGGTAGTATACTTTCTGATGGCGATAGCCAAGTGAGCTTTATCTGACTTGGTGAAATTGCTGTTGCAGTTAATGCTGCAGGTACTGTGGTATGTTCCGGTTTTATTGAAACAGTTGATGATGATACACCTGTACCTTCTGAATTAATTGAATTAACTCGATAAGAATAAACTATTTCTGAATCAAGTCCTTGATGAATAAATGACGATGATGTACTTCCTGAATTTGCAGTGATTACTGTAAAATCTTCTGAATCCATTTTGTATTCTATTTGGTAACCTGTGATTGCAGTTACATTTCCAGTTATTTCAGGAGCATCCCATGAAATAATTATTGAAGTTAGAGAAATTGGATTGGCTTCTAGGTTTTTTGGTTTATCTGGCAGTAGGTTTTCTGCATATGCCATTTGGATAGATGCGATACAAAGTAGAAATAGTATACTAAAAATAATTTTTTGCTTCAATTTGTAATTATTTCCATTTTTCAAATCTAATAAATTAAATAATAAATTTCACTACCCTTTTGATCAATTGAGATTTACAATATTTGAAGAATTTTCTAAATTTTGATGTATTTTCTAGCTTTGAAAATAATTATTGCTGGTACTACAAAATACATTCCGATATTCATCATTATTACGCCTATTCCATATCCTATAACCTCTGATTCTGATTCTGCAAATGATAATACCGTTAATGATGACAATAATGGAGTTATTCCAATCTTTACTAATTCTTTGAATATTGGATTCTCTCTTTCCATATCTGCAATTATTGGTGAAAATGAATAGTAGAATTGATTGAATTCTGTCATAAATGATTCTCCTGAACCTGTATTCATTAATTGATTATCACGAATTTCTCTAAGTAATTGTACTTGTGGTGCTAGTTCTGAACCATATGTTGCAGTTGCAATTAAACATCCACCACCATTAGATTCTGCTACCATTTCACAAGTATCTCCAACTAGTTCTGTTCCTTCTCCACATTCTCCAAATTCTGGTTCAATAATTTCTGGCTCTTCAACTACTACAGTTGGCTCTTCTAATCCCACTGCTTGATAAATTGAATCATACTCTGAATAATTTGCATCAAACCATTCCTTGTAGCTTGCTTCATTGTTGTATCTATCAACATATGTCTGCGCATCTTTTGTTTCATCAACAAATGATGCAACTTCTAACTCTATAGATTCTGAAACTGGTTCAGGTTCAGAAGTGGATGTTGGTTTTGATTCATCTATGTTGTCATTTACAGAAATGGTGATAATTTGACTATCTGACAAGCCATCTTTTTTTGCAATAACATAAAATGTGTATGTTTTACCACCATCTGATTCTGATGGCGTCCATGAGAACATTCCTGTATTTGATATAATTTTAGCACCTATTGGTGGATTTTCATCTAAACTAAAGACTACATTTTTCATTGAATTATCGACTAATTTGACTGTAAATGAAAAGAATTTCCCTTCATCAATTGTGAGTTTTCCCATTGGACTGATTTGGACA
>Ga0209658_1001068_pt1 | contig 17599 bp, 19 predicted proteins | sample SaaInlV_150m_DNA_6_FD_184656 | JGI IMG/M metagenome (GOLD analysis project Ga0209658, IMG submission 184656) | Marine microbial communities from expanding oxygen minimum zones in the Saanich Inlet - SI037_S4LV_150m_DNA (SPAdes) (version 2) | ecosystem: Environmental > Aquatic > Marine >...
CTGCAACAATAACAACAGTAACAATGCAAGTAACTGCAACAGATTTAGACTTTCTTTGGTGGAGTTTTTTAGAATAAGCTTGCTTGTAGATTGCTTTTTCAGAATTAGTCAAAATTGATTTAGGAAAATAGTTTTTTTCTTTATTGCCTAAAACAACCACTGAAGCATCATAAATTCCTTTTTCTTTAGTACTAAATTTTTGATATTCTCCAAGACCTAAGGTATGTTTGTTTTTTTTAATTTTGCCATTGTGTAGAAGAACTGTGCCATCTTTTAATTTTAGTGTTTGGATTAGCTTAACAGGAACTGGTTGGAACGCCAGTGCATCCTGATGTTTAAAATATACTATCTTTTCTTCAGTTTTTGAATATTCGCCCAAATATGTAGTACCATCTTTCAAAACTAATTCACCAAAATATTCATCAAAGGGTAAATCATAATCATAAAAATCAGTCTGTGCCCACACAATACCTGTAATCAAAAGTAAAACTATATATCTACGCATCTCTAAATGTACACATAATCAGCTATACAAACAAAAAACCCCACTAATGTGGGGCTTGATGTTGTAGAAAGGGTAAATCTATTTTAATAGTACCATCTTCTTGGTCTGCCTGAACTCCCCTGCTTCAATACTGTAAAGATACACTCCTGCTGATACTGGCTGGCCTGTGTTGTTGGTAGCATTCCATTGAACTAATTTATATCCTGATTCTTCTTTTTGATTTAAAATATTATTAACAACATTACCTAGAATGTCATACACAGTTATCTTAACAAAAGAATCTTCAGGTAAGTCATATCTTAAGGTTGTAATTGGGTTGAATGGATTAGGAAAGTTCTGATGCAAAGCAAATTTCTTGGGTAAAAAACCTTTTTCTTTATCTGATTCTAGGAAAATGGTTGTAAAGTTTAATGTATCGCTCCATAACCCTTGCCCTGCTTCATTCTCTCCACGAACTCTCACACTATAATTACTTTCAGGAAGTAACGAATCAATTATGATTAAAGTGTCAGTAATTAAAGTATCCAGAACAACATCTTCACCAAAATTATCTAATGATAATTGTACTCTATAAATATCAGCAACAATATCACTTACCCATGCTAAAGTTTGAATGGTATCAGCATTTGTACTATCAATATTAGAGTTTAACATAATCTTTTCTACTTGATTGGAATAATGCCAGATTTGAGCGGGCCAGTCTTCAGGAAACCAATCTGGATCCGATAAATCATTTCCTGCAGAACAATCATATGTTTGGTCATAAAAATCTAAATATATAAATGTATCATTTTCATAATTATCAAGTTCTATTGAAAATTGTTGTATGGTCTGCTCTTCAGGCCCAGCTCCAGTAGGCTCAACCTCATACAAATGAAATTTTCCATCCAGATTTAGTGCAAAAGATGCACATTCGTTGTCACCCATTGATCCTGGCGAGCCTGGGTCCACACCTGAAATATTCACCTTTTCTAAACACCATGTGGTGCTGAATAAAATATCATCAACCCCATCATTATTTAAATCTTTGATAAAAACACCATTCCCCGGACTATTAAAGTCTTTATTATCCCCTAAAAAGAAAGCATCCTGAGTAATATCAATCAAGGTATCTATCTGAAAATCATATAACCTGAGTTCTCCCTTAGGTATGCTATCAATTGGTATTGTGGCATGTTCATCATCAAATGAATATGCCCACCAAATCAATAGCTCTGAATCACCATCTTGATCATAGTCGATAGGGGTGATCGCTTCTTCAGTACCTGCAAGTTGTAGTACACCATATGGGTCCATTAAAGATGCTATCGAAATTGGGTTATTAATATCTATCCCATCTGAACTACCTTCAAAATAATGAAATGCATTAAATACAGGAGATTCTGGTGTTTCCCTATAAGGAACTGCAGTTACAAGATCTTTCCAGCCATCACCATTGAGATCAGCATACCTCCATTCTTTGAACCCACCATTTTCAATTTCAGAATAAATTATATCAGTGATTTCAAAATTTTGAATTTCATCATTAAATGAAAGAATCATTATCGGCTGATGTTCATCAGGAATCGTCCCCGACACAAGAATCTCATCAAGTCCATCATTATTGATATCAAATACATCCTGAACCGCACCAAAAACAAACATTGAATCTTCTAAGGGTAATGAATTGGATAATGTATCTTGTATAAAACCTGAACTACTTCCCAAATAAAAGAAATCTTGTTGTAAACAATCTAAATCAGGTTCCATCCAATCAGGACCATGATAATTAGCTGTACTGACATATATATCAATAAATTCATCATCATTAAAATACCCTGCAGAAATACCACCATGAGAACCACACTGTTGATAAACACTATCAAGTATAAAAACATTATTACTATCCAAATTATTAATATTTTTAAATATTCCAATTCCTTGGAATCCCGAATGCCAGTCCGCATAAACCTGAGTTATCATATCCATGTCACCATCATTATCAATATCAATTTCAAGTTGATGTTGTTGCCAGTTTATCCCGCAATGATCACCATCAGTATTTAGAATACCAGTTCCATTACAGACTTGACCCCATACCTGCTGGATAAATCTATTATCTTCTTCAACAGGGGTCCAGATAAGAGGGTTGATTCCTTGAGCGAGTAAAATCGATGATAAACTAATAATAATTAAATTTCTTGTTTTATTCATTACCTAATTTAATAAAATTATAACATGAATAAGTGTCAACCTTTTTATCCGACACTATCCTGCCTTACTTGCCCTCTACCCTAACACTTTTTAGTTGAAACTAAATGACCAGTGTATTACCAGTGGTTTCAGTACATTACAGGGCTTTTTATACTAATCAGACTAATTCAGGCTATAAGCAAAAAACCCCGCTTATGCAGGGTTTGACACTAATGGGAAGTCTTATCCCAAACAGACCACATAGACCAAATAACCAATAAAAAAAGAAATATACCTACTAAGTTTCCTTGATACTGTGGTGGAATTTTATCCCAAAGTTTTTTCATAATAATCTCCTTATCAAAATCTACACATCATCACACAAACAAAAAATCCTAGAAGTTCAGGAATTTTAAAGATTAAATCTCTGTTGAGCACCATCTATTAATATAATTAGTGAACCATAAGCCAATAATTATATGCAAATTCTGTAAACAGATTTGATTTAATTAGTCAAATAAGCTAAAAAATCCACCCTTTAATAACTCATTTGCAAATTCAGAATATTTGGCATCGTTTGACATAGCAGGATTATACTTATTCGATATTTTATCCATATCTTTAACAAAAGAAATCATAATAAATCTCCATTTAATTGATTATTACGATTCTTCGCAACCGAATCTGCAATGTCATTCAATTCAATACCAGAGTGCGCTTTCACTTTCTTTACAACCACATCTAGCCCATTCGTCTCTATGATACGATTAAACCTTCTTCGTAATTCCGAGTACATTTTTGTATTGGCCGGCATCTTTTTATCTGTAAGTATTTTTTTTGCCCTTAAACTATCCGTGTAAAATACCATTGTTTGATCTGTCTCTTTTACGAGAAACATAAATATTTCCATTGCCACTAGTATACCCATAATCTCCGTTGTATCAACATCAAAATTTACAATTTCCCCGGATAGTACACATAAACCATCTACAAATTCTTTTTCATGTTGAATGCCGAATTTTTCTATGATACTGACAGGTAGGTTAAAATCATTTGGAATATTCTGAACAACAATACCAAAAGTAGCAATATCTCTTTCATGGTAAACACTAGCATCTGTAAAAATTATCAATGGTTGATGAAATCCATCACCCACTTCAACTAATTCAATATTTCTTAATAAATGGTATGCTTCTGAAATTTCAAACAGTTTATTAGATAATTCACCTATTATTTCCATATCTGTTTCTTTAGAGAGTGAAAAACCCACACTTTGTACTTTTTCCTGATACGATCTAATTAGATTTATTTGGGTGAAATCGTCGCCCATGTTTAAAATTAATATTGCCTGGTTATTATCCATTTTTTCCTTTATGCTAGTGATAAGTGTACTTGAAAGTCCTGAAAGCGTTCGTTCCATTTCTTTATTTTAATCGGGACGCATTCTATCATTTCCCCTGTAAGATTTAACCAATCACCATGTGTTCTATCTTGATAATGATTTTTTGGTACAAGGCCTAATATGTTTTGTGGTAATAAAACATAAACATTGTATGGTGCCACCCAGCCGACTAACCCAGTTGTCTTTATATTTAATGATGGGCGTGGATTTTTTCCCAATAATTTTTCATACGCACCCAAGGATGATAATATGACGCTCATTCTTTCAACATTTATTTCTTCAACAGTACAAAGCACATTGTGCCCAATCAACTGACCAATCTCAACATTTTGCGTTAAGTAGGATTTGCTCATGGGTAAAAATGCTTCTATTCCACTTACGCTTACAATGAATCCAGCCCGGTTACCATTCTTATTTTTAGATTCACCTACAATGGTTCCTGAAATAAATTTTTTATCCATTTGTGCTTTTCCAATAAGACTGAGAGACTGATTTACTGCTTTAATATCAAAATCAACGTCCACAACTTTTAGCTCTTTCACTATAATACTATTTGATAGCGGGTCAAAATCCTGTACCATAAATGCAATTCTTTCACCAGTCTGCTCTTCTTCTAAATTCCTATATTTTGAATAAAGACTAACAGGTAAAAATGCCTCAATTTTAGATCCAATTTTTACAATTGAACCTTTTCGATTTCCTTTTTCACCATCACCATTTGGTGACTTATATTGGGATCGGTCAATCACACCTTCGATAGCTTTTCCATGTAATATGGATTCACAAATATCTGTCCAGTGCTTTCCATAAAAATTCCCTGATTTATCTGCAGTATTCACGTTACAAATCGCACCTTCATTGTTAATAATTTTGTATTTTTGGTTATGTTTTGACATATTATATCAAGTCCTTTACTTTTATTGAATTTTGGGCCAATTCCACTTCTTCAGCTTCACCACAAATATCACACTTATCATTTTTTGGAATACCTCCAGGTATCAAACGAACCATTGATCCGTCCAATCCTGGATAACCATTCCAAAGAATGTAATTTGCACCTAAATCTGCGGCGATTATTTCTTTCGGATGCAAAAGAGATGAAACAATCATTTTAACACCTAAAAGCGTCACCAGTGAAATGTCTGTATCAAGTCCTGGTTGAAATACAATATCTCTTTCACTGGTTACTTCACTGTATTCGGTGGTTCCTGGAATAAATTCAGAATTCCATTGACCGTCCCCCAAACAATGACGGCAACCCGTTTCGTTAGGAACTACTCTGTAAATACTTCCTGTTTTAGCTCTTTCGTGAAGAGAGATATATACTGTAGGTATGTTGTTTTCTACGGATATCATATTTGCAAAATGTCTGGAATCAGGAGTATCTGTTGAAACAACTAAAATATCTGCATCAGTAATCTCTTTCTGTATCTTTTTAAAATCATTTACAAAATCCAATACAAAACCGGTGCATTTTATGTCAGGATTAATACTCTTTAATTTATCTGAAACAGCATCCGTTTTATTTCTGCCCAGATCTTTCAAGTCACAAAGATGTCTAATAATATTATGTATTTCCAACTGATCCGGATCAATCATTACAATTTCCCCAATACCTGCTTTAACTAATTGTGCAGCTGCTGTGGATCCAACGCTCCCAACGCCAATCAAAACAGCTTTTTTATCCTGCAAGTTTTCTTTAACATCTAATCCCCCCAACCTTTTAAATAGCGATTCTCTCAAATCAATAATCTCAACATCAAATTCACTAAATTCTCCGTTCATATCATTTAATTGCCATCCCGTTGCCTTGAATTCCTTTTTGTCAATTTGAACCACAACTGATACATTATTTTCAGATTGTATTTCAACGGTTTCATCACTAACGGAATTAAATAGCAAATCAACTTTTACTTTGCGACCGTTATTTGCTCCCCGGACTAGGTTAATGACACCATTATCAGTTAGATAGCCTTCTGTAACTAGTGACAATGATTTACTTTGTACCAATTTTAAAATATGTTCAACACTTAAATTTACTTTTCTAATAGCTTTTACATTTTTTTTCAATGGCGGCATAGAATAAATCTCAGGGGTAATTGGTACGAAATTTTCCATTCCTCGTTGGTAATAATAAAAACTTGTATCAACAAATTCAGGTAATACACCATTTCCATTCATGTGAGGTCGGGTTGTAATAACAGCAATGACATCTTTAGTGGCATCTTCCCTTGTAATTTCTTTCATGGTATTTAAATCTGTTTGGCTCGGTACATTAAAAGTGCCTGGATGTTTATGCCATTCACCAAGATATGATATGCCGTTACGATATAGTTCTGTTTTCATCTCATTTTGATAAAATTTTACATCAGGCTCAAAACTATGGGCACTATGTTGAGACATTGTTCCAGGACCTGTTGCCTTTTTAATCAAGACAGCATAATTATTCTCAATGACGATCTTCTCCCCCATTAACAATCCACCGGTTTCAAAACTGCCATACCTTAGAGTTTCATTTTTCATTTCTTCAATAACTTCAGGTGTAACCAAAACACGAGGGATAATAAATCTTTCCCTTTTAGGTTGACTGTTTACAGTTACCTTCTTTTTTGTTTTATTCTTTCTACCCATTTTTAAACCCTATTGAAAAAGTTATTTTCAGGCCAAGAACCCTTTACCTGATATATTTCGTATGCATGGAGCCAAGCTGCAGTCCAACCGATATACGAAACTGCTGTCATTGATGGTCCTGCTCCACCCCCTTTACCATTATGATCATTTGAATACAGACATAAATGACCGTCACCATATAGATGATTCGTTCTACTGAGTTGAGGACTAATTATATAGGTCTTAATTTCGCCACCAGGATAATACTCTGGGTAAGTTGCAACAACAGTGTAAGTTTGCCCAGAATTGGTTTTAAGTTTTCCTGTCCAATAACGTTGGCCATCTCTAACCATCGTTTGCCCATTAAAGCTCTTGCTTCCGGAAGCTTCTCCCAGATTGAACTGAGGAAATTTCCGATTCATGATTTGGACCTCACTTTGAAAACGTCCAGAGTGCTTTTCCCACCACTTCATTTTACACCCCATTCACGTTGCTTTAGGAGATCTATATGCTCCTCCTTACTTTTTAGGGCATCTTTTTTTGCCAAAAGCCTCCCGTCAGATGTAATTGTTGCTTTAGCAGTTCCATCAACCAGTAGATCTTCTACCGATAGAGGATCTTTGATTGCTCTCTTCTCATTAACTTGAGAAGCTTTGGTTTGTTTATTTGCAAAAGGGTTGTTCATTTTAATTTCCTTATTTTGTTTATTTTTTATTTGGTTGTTTTCTCATCATCATTATTTTCATTGAGTTTATAGCAACTATTGAACCAAAACTGTTTCTCGACGGAGGATAAATAATTCATGCTAATTATTGATATACATTTGTCATTGCGCGCTGTTACAATTGTATACTATTGTGATTTTCATCCTAAAATAATACAGGATTTATAAATTCGGATTGGTTCTATTCTTCCTACCAACCAGAATCACTGTATGAATCATAAGTGTCAGAACAGTCTGACCATCCATCGTCATATCCGTCATCATATCCTTCAGAATACCCATCAGAAAAACCTTCACAGTAATCATCTGTTCGAATTTCATTTGATTCATTAGAGTCAGTATCAAAATCATCCGGATCTGGGTAATTGGGTTCTCCTAATTCCCCACCTGTATGGCCATCCATATACTCATCACAGTAATCATTATAATCAGCATAACCAAGACTTTGAGCTTCTTCATCTGCCGTTGGTCCTGTAGGTGGTTCATAATCATCAATAGACCCACTTGTCTGATTTGAGCAACCGCTATCATTGTTATTATCACATGTATTAGGTGTCTCTGGCCACATATTTTTATATGGAGACCCAAAGATTGCACAAGCATATGCATTAGGGTTTTCTATTTTTTCTCCGTTACCATTATACCAGTTTCCGTTTTCTTTATGTTTGAATGACATTTCATTCTCCCTTTTTTTGTTGTTTAATCAATCGCCTTTATTTCTGACGAACTAATAAGAACCATTTTTAGTTCTCATTAATTAATTAGACTGCGGAGAATTTCCGTTTTCCGGAACTATTTTATATTTTATTTACTGATATAAATAAATGGGAAGGATTGAGATGGTGAATAATGTGGATTATTCGAAAATACCAATTCTTGTGCTTGGTAAATAGCAATGGCTGGGTCATTGGTTTTTAAGTATAAAGAATAAAATTGATCTGTGATAGAGACAGCTGTTTTATCATTTACTGGCCAAAGTGAAGCAATTACGCCGTCAGCACCTGCAAACAGAAGGGATCTAGCAATACTGTTTATTCCCTCGCCTGGAATAAAATCACCTACATTGGTTTCACATGATGATAAAAACACTAATTTATTCTCTAAAGTCAACGATGCAATTTCTGAAGTAGATAGTATTCCGTCATCTTCTGAAGATGATACTAATAATATTGCGCCTTCGTTTACTTCTGATATAAAAGGGGAACTATGTGCTGCAAAATGAATAATGTCAAAAGACTCAATGTTTCTTTTAACCCAGCTCTCACTTACATTTTCAATAACAGTCGCATTCGAGTAATTTAATGAGTTATATATTCGGCCTATGTTCTGAACTTCTTGATTTGCGAACAACAATGGTGAAATATCACTGCCACGCATACCTAATAAGATTTGATTAGATATATTCTTATTTGAATATGATGGAGATCTAGCGCTTAATGCACAAATTGTTTCTTTTTTAGTATTATTCAAATTCAAAAAAGAAAACCCGGGAAGAACCGTTATTGATTTATTTTTGAAGTCTCTTAAAATATATTGAAAAGGAATCTCTGAAATTTCTCCATCAGGGCTTAAATATAATTTTTTATCATAAATTAAATATTGTAATTCAGGAGGAATAAGCACATCACATAAGCTTTGAACTAACTCTTTTTCTGGGTGAATATTATTACTTATTTGTAGTTGAATAAATTCCCAAGACTCTTTCATTAGCGATAAATCTCCTGAAAAAGAGTAACAAGAATCAGCAGTATAAATTTGACCTAAAATAGTATTAAACCCTATAATATAATTTAAACCAACTTCACTTTTATTTAGTTTGGGTGGAGAATGAATCCAATCTACTTGTAACTTTTTTTTAAAAACTCTTGCTTTATTTCTCTCAATAAAACTTAATACTAAATATTGTGTACTCTCCGACAAATTAATTTCATTATTCAAATATTCGCCAAGGGTAGCAATAGCAAATTCGTTGTGATATCTATAAGTCCACCGATAAGCAAAGAATGAAAAATCTGCATCGTTTAAATTATTCTCTATTTCGTTTATAGTATTCTTGAATAGTTCGACTGAAAACTCTCCAGTTCTTTGTTTAGAAATACTCTCTGCCAATACTAGTTTTATTCTTTCGGAAGCATTAAACAAATAGCTTAGTTCAATTTCACTATACTCAACTAAATCCATATTATTTTTCAATAAATACATTGCTTTCATTAATATTTTTTCTGCTCGATGAAATTTCCCCATTTTTATATAATAATCAGAGAGCCAACTGTAACAATAAAGAGCGAAAATAGGATCTGTTTCAAATGTATAATTAATTGTATCTTCTAAATATTCTCTAATTACGTTAATATGTTTATCGCTCTTCTTTTCATCTGCTTCATTAATAATATATAACTTTGGGTAAAATTCCAGTAATAATTCAATCCGTTTTTTTTCAAAAACCCAAGAAGAGAATTCAGTCATAATTAAAGATTCATAAATATTAACTGTTTTTTCTTTGTACCATTTAGGAATTGTATCACTATCGCTAATTACATCAGCATCAAATATCAAATGGGTTTGTAAAGTGAGTATCATCGCTACTTCACTAGTATCCAATCCAGTATTAAACTTATTTAAATATTCAACAATTTTTAATTGATCACCTATTATTAGTGCTATATATTTTTCTTTATAGACGGAATCAATTAAATCAAAGTATTCTATTTGATAGGGAAAACCCTTTTTAATTGCACTAATATTCTTTTCAGATATTTCTAGTTTGTTAAGATACTCGTTTTCTAAAAGTGAGATATCATCAATAATCTGTTTTGCGTCGACGTCTGATGTTGTATTTAATAATCCAAATAAATCATTACTCTCAACTAGTTTATTTGACATAATAAAGAGAGAAAAGCTAGTAACTGCAAAAACAATGACAAAAAACGTATTTGTAGCAAATCTTCTAATGAGTGGAGATAATTGTTCATTGTGGAATGATGGTGAAAGTATAAGCCAACCACCAGATCCTAATAAAACTGCATAACTAAATAGAGCCCCAGTTATAATTTGATATAACAACTTTTCATTGGGATTAAACATTACATCAGTATGCCCGATGTAATGAATTGCAGTAAATCCTCCAATTGCAAATGTTTCTATAACCCAAAACGATATTATTAAGAAAAGGATTGTTACATTTACAGATATAAATGAAAAAATCAACCCCATTATGGTTGGGATATATCTTATTATTGGATTTATAAATGCATAAAATATTTCAATAGAAATCCAAAAAAATAAAGTATAACTAAAAAGGTGTTCAAAAAAATGTGAAGGAAAAAAATACCAGGTATATAATAATGTGCCTATAACCGTTGGAATGATTAATCCAAATAAATATCTAATCCATTTGCCAACTTGCAGTTCAGATAAAACTATATATAATTGGAACAGAGCAAATATTCTAAAAAAAAGGAATATTTTTAGACCAAGATTGATTAACCATTCAAGCAAGTGAATTTTTCACCTTTTAATTAAATATGTGTATTCATGCTTAAAAATAGGTTTCTCTAAAACATACTCTACAATCTTAATCTTTAGAGAATCAGTTCCATTTAGATTTACTTTTTCATTGAGTTGATTTGTAATAGTAACAATATCATAGTGATTAATTTTTATAATATATTTATCAACATTAGGATTGGATTGAGTCCATTTAAAAAGAATTATTTCGTCACCTTCATTATAATGGATGCTATGTGGAAGTATGTAAGATGAATTCTTATTAAGCCCTCTGACCCCACCGACAATTGGATAATAGGTAGGGGAGCCCAGCTCATTAAACTCAATATTCCCGGGCATAAAAATGATCATTAATACTGTTGTGACAATAGCTATCGACGGAATTGCTATTTTCCACTCCAATTTTGGAAGCTGTATCGCTTTGATAAAACCAACAGTGACATCAATAAACGCCAGAACAGATCGCCTCAATGATATCATAATTTTGTAAAAATAGTGAGATGGTATTTCTCTGTTTATTTCATAATTAATTGTATTTACTAAAATTTTATAATCCCTGTCATTCGCAATTCTCTTTTCAATTATTGATTTTTTGTCATTTTCTAAATCACCTTTTAGGTAATCGATAATTTCCAAATAATCATCATCTGTTAAATCAGATTCGTTATCCATCATGTAAAAGACAGATTTTAAAACATTGTCTAATATTTTTTTATTATTCATCGAAATATCTTCTTAATTCAGTTGTTAAGATTTTTAAGGCGTTACTTTTTTGTTTTACAGGTTGGTTAAAGACTTTACTTAAAATATTAATAGAGATTTGATCTAGTCGATCATATACCTTCCTCGACGTACTCAACCCAACCGCGTGCAATTCGTTCATTCTATTATTAGACTGATAATATTCGATAATTTCCCGAACTGAATATTCATCCCAATATTTCATTCGGAAGAGTTCATAATCGATATCATCAAGATTTTTTATCAAAAATTTAAATTTTTTAATTAGCCCAAGGGGTTCATCTTTATTTGCTTGAGGGATATTATCTTTAAGTTCAGTCATTAAGGGAGAATAAATCAGGTCGATTTTTCCTTCCTTAATTAATGTTTTCTCTATATCGTAGGATAGTTGTTCAAAATCATCACTTAAATAATCAGCATTTTGTTTAGCTATATCTTTATCTTGGTATCTCTTTAGTAACCGAAAAATATCTTCATGTTTTTCAGACAACTTACTTATACAGGACGGCACGTATCTAATATCTCCATATTTGTGAGCTAACCAACTTGCTCTCACTTGTTTATATTTTACTCCAATAATAAAATGTATATAAGTATTTAATCTTGCTTTTTTTTCTCCTTTATAGTAACAACATTTTTTAGCAACATATTTCACTAACCAAAGGTATGAATCCATAATATCATCATTAATAAAAACGTTTACTTTTTTAAGAGTCTGATAAATCCACCCTTCATTATAGTCCTTCAAACGCTTAGCTAATTTTGTAGATGTATATATAAATGAGTCTCTGTATGTCTTTTGTAATTCCAACAAAGCAGATTTGTTTTCTACACACAACTCTTTTGCAAAATTTATATCAGATTTTAATTCACTATGCATTGCTTTTGAAGTTACAACCTCTATTCATGTTCTACCGGCAATTTATATTCTTAAATATAAGTTGGGATAGGTGATACCATTTAGCTTCGAAAGTACTGATTCCCAAATCATCCAAATACGAACGGAAAATATCTATGTGAACCTACATTAGCCCTATTCTGCCCTAGAATCGTGATTTCGATTGGTCAGCGTTAGACATTAAATGACAGACGGTGGCAGTGATAGTCAGGAGATACAGCATTTCGACTTCAAGTTATTAGGATTTCAGAGAAAAGAGTGGCTCTTAGCATCAATTTTATAGAATTCAAAAGTTCGTAAATCGTGCTCAATTAATCTTCAACTGTCCCAACCACCTGTTATTTACCGGACTTTTTTATTTTGGGAAAACCATCCGCCTGTATCTCGCTATATATTAAGAGTTACGGGGTCATAAAATGTAGGCCTTTTTCCTGTCAAGCCGGAGGTCGCGAGTTCGAGTCTCGTCGGTCCCGCTAAGAGAAATACCAAACATCTCTCTATAAAAGCCCTGTCTTCGGATGGGGCTTTTTGTTTCATACCTTATCATAACTAATCAAATATACCTAAATAATGGACACGATTTTGATGGACACACTTTGGTGGAAAACACTTCTTCCCTTTTACACTAAATTAAAAATCGCTATATTCCATCAACATCAGGAACGTTCCAATAAAGAATTGGGACTACCAACCGAGTTTCGATAAATCGAAATCACGGTGGTTTGATCCATAAACGGTAGATGCGTCCACAAAATCGTGGAAAACTAATGAACCGCCTGATGTCTTGGCGGTTTTTTCGTTTATAGACCTTCCTGATGTGTTAACCAAAACAAAAAGGAAAACACATCATGAGCAAGTTTGTACCATCAGATACAGAATTAATACCAACACCCATTTATTATAAATCATTATATACTGGCTTACCGGATAATCACAAAGATACTCCACAGGTATATTATGATAATATCGACCTTGCGGAAGAGAATTATTATGAACTTGCAACATGGGGATTATTTTTAAACAATCACTTAGGTCGGGGTATTCAGTCTTATCTTCGTCAACCTGACGGTAAAATTACCTACCCACCCCGTTTTCTACAGGGGACATTTCTAATGGTATTAAGCAAAGAAATAATAAAGGAAATATCAACCTACGATCTAAAGAAATCATCTATGGTAGGCATACTGGATCAAGAAACAGATTCATTCCATGTATTTGATGTAGTGTTACCGGATGAGATTGATATAGAAGTATTAAGATTTCGTGGATCAGAGTTTACCGATGAATACTCAATTGAAAAGGATGATGCTGAATTATTTAGAGCGAGCAATATCAATTTCTTAAAAAGTAGAATGGCTTTTAAAGATTTTGACTGTCGAAAATCACTTTTTCATTTAGAAAATGTTTTAAAGGAAAACCCAAACTATAGTCGAGCCTACTCTGCTCGTGGGACTAATTATCATGAGTACCAAGATCTAATCTATGCTTTAGGGAATTACTTTGATGGTTTAGAGATAAATCCAAAGAATTGGCGATCGCTTTATAACATTGGTATTATCATGTCAGAAGTTGGATTATTTGATTTGGCACGGAAATATTATGAAGCATGTTTGGAGATTAATTCTGATTTTAAAAAAGCAATAAATAATCTAAGTCAAATAGATATAGAAAAGGAGAGTTATCATGAGTAAAGAACAGAAAACACACGCAGATCCTACACTTCCACATCCCGATATCCAAAAGACCTTATTGGATATGAAAGCTAAAGGAATGTTAAAGCCTGAAATTTTAAAGAAGGTATCTGCTACATTCAAAACCGAATTTGCAATTCAAAAACTATTAAATGAAGATCCATTACTTTGTCGAGAAGACGCAATCGAAATTCTTGAAGAAAGAAAGTTAGGTAGGCCAGAATTATTAATACGAGCTATAACTGAATCAGTAAGAAATCATTCATTATTAACTCGCAAAGGCGGATGGGAGTTTTTGGATGAAATGGGGTATTAGGTAATGATATGAAATCGAAGCAGGAAAATATGTCAAATCAAGAGATAGATCACAACAATCCGTCAGGGAGCGCTCAGACACTGGAAGAAACACCGGACTGGAATCCAACACCGAAACAAAAGAAAAAAATGGACGAATTGATGATCAAGATCGCCAAAAACACCAAACGAGACCCAAGAGTGGAAGAAGCAGTCTCCGAATCAATGAAACGTCATCCGGAACTAACCAGAGAAGAAGCACTGGAGATGTTAGACTTAATGGTCTAATTGGAATTGTAAACTATGGGCCCTACTTATTGTGGGGCCTATTTCTTCATTGTTATACCAATAATAACTAAAAGCACAGCGATATTGGTTGCTATTATAATTGGTGCAATTGATGATTTTCCGAGCCAACTAATTTCATATATCAATATTATTACTGATATGATGACTGCTAAGGTATAAAAGAGTTTTGGTGTAGCGGATGTGGATTTTAAATGGCTCTGCGTATCTGCAGCTTTTCCAAATGTCTTTGTGACATTGGGGCTATTAGCAATTGCACGTTCAAATTCTTCTTGAGACATCTGATTATGCACGGGGTTGAATTCAGGTATCTTCCCTTCAGATTCCACTAACAACTTGAAATACCTTTGAATAGAGAAAAATGAATCCATGGCTTGTTGAATATCATTATCTGAATACTCAAGTTTGGAAAGATCTTTTTTGAAATCAGATTTACCATATTCTCTATTATCCCCTTTTAAAGAATAGAATAGACGGGAATACTTTATATTCAGTTTATCATAATGTATCTGTGAATATGAAAGGCGCATAATAATCTCCTACTGGATCGTGTTATCTACAAGTAAAACAAACGATATATAAATCCTTACATACCATATTATCGCTAAACCAAAAAAAGTCACTATTATACTTCTACGTTCTGGTAATCCGGAGATAAAGTTTGCAAATGATATTTCAGGCTTAGATATTTTATCAATTACCTTATTTATAAAGTCAATCAACCATTCCATAATAATATCCAAGACCCAAAGTGATATCAAATAGTAAAAAGCCACTTTAATTGAATTTGTAAATATCAAAATTCCAAAAATACCAAATGATAATAGACGGTAAGTAAAAGCCTGAATGGAAATAAAAGCTAACATATAAAATACCCCTTACATTGTCTCGAGCAGTTATCGCCAAACAACCACACAGCAAGACCCAGAAGGGAACCAACATAAGGGGCATACTTGCCCGCTCGTGGTTCCACGTTGAGTCTTTTGTTTTGCATAATATATATGGTTGTTTGGCTGGTCAATTGTACTGATGAATTAAATAATTATCAATAGACGTATGAAAAATAATTACTATATTTCAGCTACATCAGGAATGCCTTGAGAATCATTAGCTGAGCATGCCAACCGAGTTTGGGTTGAGAACCAAGCCACGGTGGCTTTACCCCCTTAGGGTAGATGTGTCCGTTTTATACGGAAAATGACTTAGAACCGCCTGATGTTTTGGCGGTTTTTGTGTTTTTAAAGCTTTCTTGACATATAAAATATTTTTCAAATAAGGAGTTGAATAGATTATGAACTTTTTTTTTATTATTGCCCATATCCTTGCTGTGATGTTTGGATTTGTTTGGTTGATTCTTACGGTACCATTTCATGTATTTTATTTAAATAGTAAAAAGAGTGGGAAAGAATTGGAAAAGCAAACCGAAATTCTTGAAGAACAAGTTAAAGAAAAGAAGAAAGAAGACTCAAGCCTTGTTAAATGTCCATTTTGTGCTGAAAACATAAAAAAAGAAGCAATTGTATGTAAGCATTGTGGAAGAGACATTGAAAAAAATGGTTAATCGTTACTACATTACTTGTCTCTTATTACTTCTCAATAGTTGCACTCCTTCTGAAGAACAATTATTAGAATTAAAAAAAAGTTGGAATAAAACTTCAGAGATTTTAGAAACAAAACTAAAATCTTCTTATTTATATGAATCTTCAAATATTAAAAAGTTAAATCCCGAAAATAAATTCTCAGTAGATATATTCTTAAATGAAAAAAGTATTTATAATTCAATTGATACTAAAACATTAATTAAAGATATAACCAATTTATATCATTCTATTACTGATACTCTTAAAGGTTCAGAATATAAACAAATATGCAATGCTCAAATTCAGTTTTGGATTAAATATAGTAATGGAATGAAAATTATATATACATATCATTCAATTACTAATGATGGAATTGATGAATATGCAACTATTACAAAAGTAATAAAAAAAGATATATATAGGAATGAATTAAGAAATAATTTTAGTGTGATCTTTGATATTCCACACCTTTATAAGATGCAGAATAAAAAACAAATAATAAAGAAATATGGCAAGCCAACAAACCAGTTTATCGCAACTAAAGCACAGAGAAATCTTGGGGCTTTAAATACAATAGAGTTTTTTAAAGATTCAACGGGTATTCAAATTGACTATGCCGAGAGTTTAATAATGAAAGTAATAACAATTAAATCCATATGGTTATATGATAATAGGAGATGGCTCAATAAAAAAGATTATTTAAAAATAAGTAATCTAAAATTTATAAATGATTACAACATCAGAGTCCAAACAGATAATAAAGACAATAGTGTATTATTGGGTATTGAAATTAAGCCTATTTCAGAATATGATAAATCTATTAAAGCAGAACAAAACAATGTGTATACTGATACATATGGCTTGTCAAATAACCAGTATAATACTATTATGGAATTAATTAATGAAGGCTATTTACAAATAAATCCAGAATTAAACCGTGCTGAGATTGATCTATCCTTATGGAATAATTTGACTTACACTGAAAAGGAGAATACTTCTTCAGCATTAGCAACTTATTGTGGAACTAAAAAGAGTTCAGGGTTATACTGGGTTAATATCTATGATTTATATTCTGGAAAAAAATTAGCAAAATATAGCCAAAGTTGGGGATTTAAGGTTTATTAGATCGATAATTATCACAAAAATGAAAAAAACTAAAGGGTGCGGTA
>Ga0209658_1001079_pt1 | contig 17412 bp, 19 predicted proteins | sample SaaInlV_150m_DNA_6_FD_184656 | JGI IMG/M metagenome (GOLD analysis project Ga0209658, IMG submission 184656) | Marine microbial communities from expanding oxygen minimum zones in the Saanich Inlet - SI037_S4LV_150m_DNA (SPAdes) (version 2) | ecosystem: Environmental > Aquatic > Marine >...
ATAATATGAATGCGTTTTTTAGTCATGAGTGTAGCCACTTGATTGGCAACGTATTTACCCATGCCATCATTAAGCCGACGACCAGCAAGGATAATTTCTGGTTTATAACCAACCTCAATTGCCTTATGGGTTAAATAGTACGGGTCAACACCAATACAATGGCCGCCAACCAAACCTGGTCGAAATGGTAAAAAGTTCCATTTAGTGCCTGCTGCTTCAAGCACTGCTTCTGTGTCGATATTAAGCTTGTTAAAAATTAAAGAGAGCTCATTAATAAGGGCAATGTTCACATCTCGTTGTGTATTTTCAATAACTTTAGCAGCTTCGGCTACCTTAATACTACTAGCCTTATGCGTCCCTGCAGTAATAATTTCTTGATACAAATTATCAACAATTGTAGCTATTTCAGGTGTTGAGCCGGATGTTACTTTTTTAATATTAGTAACACGATGCTCTTTATCGCCAGGATTGATTCGCTCAGGTGAATATCCACAATAAAAATCTTGATTAAATTTTAAATTCGATTGCTTCTCTAAAATTGGCACACAGACTTCTTCAGTTGCTCCTGGATACACGGTAGATTCATAAATAACAATATCACCTTTATTCAGCAATAATCCCACCGTTTCACTGGATTTTATCAGAGGCGTTAAATCTGGATTATTGTACTCATCTATCGGTGTTGGAACTGTTACGATATATATATTACAGTCTTTAATGTCATTAATATTTATCGTATAGCTTAGCTGAACAGCTTGCTTCAATTCTTCAGACTCAACTTCTAAAGTACTGTCGTTTCCTTGTTTTAATTCTTGAATTCTTGACTCGTTAATATCAAAACCAATGGTATCAATTTTTTTTCCAAACTCAACAGCAAGTGGCAAACCCACATAGCCAAGGCCAATTAGTGCGATTTTTTTATCAGACATATTATCAATATTTATAATTTATGATGAGCGAATAATTTTAAACTAATCAAATCTATATTAGGCGGAATAATTATTCAAACGAAAGACTTAACAGCATTTAAGACATCTACTGCTTTAATCAAGTTCATGCAGTTATGATGTTCCAAGGGGCAAGTCCTTTTCATGCATGGCTGACAATCTAAATTTTTTTTCACAATAATGCTTTTTTCGTTCATCCATTGTGATGTTTCTTTATCTTTAGTAGGCCCAAAAATTGCTACTGTTGGCACTTGAAAAGCTGCAGCTACGTGCATAGGGCCACTGTCTCCAGTGATGAATAAATTCAAATTTGATATTTGATCAATCAATTCAGAAATAGTGGTCTTTCCAGCAAGGTTTTGATAGTTTTTAACATTATTTTTAACTAGCTCTTTTTCAATATCATTTGCAATGTCTTTTTCATTCTCACCACCAAAAATAATAATGCTGTATTTATCAGATAATTCACTGGCCACTTTAGAGAATTCTTTGGGATACCAACGTTTAGAACTGCCATACGATGCACCTGGATTAATGCCGAGAGTTAATTGTGAATTTCGAGCTCTTAATTTTGAATTGATACATATTTTTAAATTATTTGGACTCTTGTTAGCACCGAGACTATCATTAACAAAACTGTTATACTTTTCCACCTGGTGTAAATTTTGATACTTATTTTTATCAAATTGATATTTATTTTTAGCTGATATTAAAAATTTCAAAAATTTTGAACGAAATGAACTTCTAAATGATAAAAATACATCAAAATTATCCAAATCACGTGATATTTCATATAAAGATGTGTATTTTTTGTCTAAAACCACTGATTTCACTGCCTTTTCATGGTTTTTTATCGCCTCAATCGATACAAATGAGCCAATAAAAGTAATCTCTACGTCATCATAAAAATTTACGATATTTTCAATCGCTGGCGTTGCCATTACGCAATCGCCCAACCAAGTTGGTAGCTCAATTAATAACTTCATTAATGACTTCTAGAGTTTCTTTAAGGTTATTTTCAATAGAAAATAATTTTGATTTCTCTCTATTTTGTTTTTGTATATTTTCTAATTTATTCTTATCTTGCAATAGGTTTTCTATTCGAGATACTACTTGCAAGTCATCCGGGTCATTCATAGTAAAATAATCATCTAACACTTCACTAGCGCCATTTTGTTTTGTGGTGAATACTACATTTTCAAAACTCATAGCCTCTAATATTACATTCGAGAATGGCTCATAGTGTGTGGGAAATAAAAAGATATCACTAATAGTGTAAAAATCATCTACATCTCCTCTTACCCCAGTAAAGACAACTTGCTTATCAATACCTAGTTCTTTAGATAATTGTTGATAATATTCAATATTTTTATCCTTGCCCACAACGAATGCCTTGATATCTAAATCTTTTAACTTAGATACAATGTTCAAAAACTCTTTAACGCCTTTTCTTTCGAATCCACTGCCAACATAAAGTAATATTTTCTGATCTTCTCTTATTGAGAATTCTTTTATTAGTTTATTGAACGATTGCTGATAATCAATTTCTTTCACTTTAATACCATTATGAATCACACTAATTTTCTTGGGAGATATTTTATAAGTAGAGATAATTTCGTCCTTAACCATTTGAGAGTTTGCAATAATATGCCTTGCTTTATTAAAACATTTTTTTTCCAAAAAAAGATAGGTCGGATGCAATAAATTAGTTTTTGATTTATTTTCAATACTCAAAAATACTTTGTGTACGCCATCCCCTGCTCGATATATGTCAGGGCAGGTAATCCTATCAAGAGAGAAATAAAACTTATTTTTTTTGTTCAAGCAAACCTGCAAATTAAATAGAATTACCCTTAACCACGACGGTATGAATTTAGGAAAAATTGTATTAACCACTTTATGGTCAATACTTTGTTTAGTGAGTTCCTCTGATAAGCAAGATAAATAATTCTCCGCTCCTCCATATTTGGATTTATTAGCGCGGGTAAAGTATACAGTCCTCATAAATTACATGCCCAATATAGAATTTAATGCATCTTCAACACTTTTATAATCCACTAATGACATTCCTCTAGATTTCTTTACCCCATCTTCGTAATAAATCTCGTTAGTCATATTTGAGACGACCGTGTGCTTACCATTAAATTGAATGCCGTCTTTATCAAAAAAATATTTTCTATTAGGGGAGTTATTCCAAGGGCCCCATTTAGCAGGGAAGCTTGCGCCAAATATCGATAATACAGGTGTGCTGACTGCTGCCATATGCATAGGCGCAGAATCAATCCCAAAAAATATTTTGGCTTTTGCAGAAAGGCATGCTACATGTTTTAGGGTTAATTTACCGGACAAATCGATTGGCTTACTATTACATAAGGACAGTATATTTTTAACTCTGTCCACTTCTTTTTCGATAGGCGCAACGGTTATAATAACTTTTATTTTTTTTTCTATTTGTAAATAGTCAATAACCTTTGCCATTCGATCATCCTCCCAACATTTAAACATCCATCGAGATACTGGGTGAATATGGATAAAATCTGACACGTTATTTTCTTCTAGAATTCTTTCAACTTCTTTTTCTATATCATCAGTCCAATAAATTCTTACTTCTTTATTAATAATTTCTTTATCAAGCAGACTAATAAATTGAAGGTCTTTCTCGACAGCATGTTGCCATTTTTTATCATCTCCAAGTTTGTCGAAAACTTTTATTCTAGATAAGATGCCTTTCCGAATTGGAAAACCTAATTTTATCTTTGACTTACTAAATAATGCTAATATTGCCCCCCTGTCACCCTCAGTTAAATTAATTACAATATCATACTTTTGCTGATAAACCTTATTTATTAGCCCAACCTCTTCTTTGAGTCTAGAAAATACTCCTAGCCGTTTTATTCTTGACCTATCGTAAATAATAACTTTATTAATATTAGGATTATTTAAAACCATGTCTTCGCAACCTTTATTTAGTGCAAAGTCAATTACTGAATCTGGATAATGGTGTTTTAGATTGTTAATCAAAGGTGTAGATAGAAGTACATCGCCAATATTTCTATACTTTATTATTAATACCTTCATCTATAGAATGCTACTTATTCAACAATTCAATATAAACATCTTCTGTTGTATCTACCATCTTCTTAAAAGTGAAAAAATTTAACGCATGCTCTCTACCATTTTTTACTATTGTATCCCTTAGATTGGCATCAGAAAAAAGCTCCAATACAGCTTGATAAATTGACTTGCTATCTTTTGGCAAAACAATCAACCCTGTTTCTCTATCTATTACCACTTCTGGCAATCCTCCAATATTTGTAGATATAACAGGCTTACCCATTAACATTGCTTGTGGTAAAGTTTGTGACGTTGCTTCACCAGCGTAGGATGGAAGAACAACAACATCCATTACCTGATAAAAAGGTACAGGATCTTTCTGGTATCCGACAAGCGTTATACTCTCCTCTAATGATAGCTCTTTAATCAAACTTAAAACTTTTTCTTTAACAGGGCCATCGCCCACTATAAGCAAATGTACATTAGGAATTTTTTTCTTTAATGACTCCATTGCACGAATAACGAACTCGTGCCCTTTCCATGACCGGATAACAGAAACCATGCCAATAATAAAACAATCTTTATCAATCTTGAACTCCACCTTAATATTAGACGCTTCCTTATTAATAGAGAAACGTTTTTCATCTACACCAGCAGGGGCAGATACAATACGCTCTGGAAGCATTTTATTCACCTTGATCAGCTCCTGCTTAATAAACTCTCCCGAAGTAATAACTCGATTAGCAAGTTTCATATATTGAAACCAAGTTAGCCAACTTTTACTAACTGGCATGCTAATATGCCTACTTCTGACAACCTTGATGCCTGCAATGCGTCCTGCAATTCCACCTGTACGTGAATCAACAGAGCTATGTGTATGGATTATATTAACTTTATTGATTTTTATAAACTTTATCAGTTTCAAAATTGCGCCAATATTAAAGCCCTTATTCATTGTCAGTGGCAATACGGAAATATTCGCTTCTCTTGCTTTTTGGATCAATTGACTATTAGGCTGTGCGGCAATTGAAACACCATAACCTCTTTTTATAAACTCTAGGCTTTCAGCTAGAATTCTAATCTCTTGACCACCCCAACCATCTGACCATTCTGTATGAAGGATATTTATTTTACTAATCATAATGTACTCATTCAAAAAAATATTACCATTTTTTTCTAAAAATGTATCTTAAATAAACAGGAATTTCGTTGAGAAAATTTCTATAAATCCTTCTAAAAGTTATTCTTATTAAATATTTTGTCTTTGATTTTATATTAAATGATTTACCCATATCATGGATAAATGATCTATTAACATCTAAAGAATTTATTGTTAATGTGGAATCTATCAGAAAAGAAACTAATTTTTCTTTGACGCTAACATCTGATAGCAAATTTGACCTTTCAAGAATCAACTCGTGAATTTGTGGTTGCCTCCAACTGACAGATGAACGTAGTACCTCCCAATAACTATCAAAAGGATAATCTGTAAGCTTAATAGGGTATCCAACAGAAGATTTTATATATCGGTTTGCACAATAAAAAACACCAGCAACTTTTAATTTCTTTTGAATACTATAAATATAATCATTCACTATACTTGAGTGCATTTCCATCATAGAACGAGTATTTATTATCAAATCCACTATTTTGTCCTCAAATTTTTCAAAAATCCAGCCAGGCAGAATAACAAAATCATATTGTTGTAAAAAATCATAAGAAATCTTTTCCTCATTCCACGTTCCTGGATACATCTCTTGCAGGCCATTGAGAGTTAGAATTTTAGCATCGGGATACAATTGGGTAATATAATATATCTGCACTATATTTATTTCAGGAAGGTCTAGAAAAACTACGGTGCTATTTTTCCAATGTCTCTTTAATTTTACTCCGAGGGATCCATACCCCCCCCCTATATCACATATTATTTTAGGACTAAATTTAACATGATTTATTATCTTATTTGCAAACTGTATCATATACAAATCATTATAGTTATATGAGCCCCCTCCTAGTCTTACCACATTTGGATTTCCAATATTTGCTTCGGAGAAATCCTTAATAAAGTTAATTCCAACTTCATTAACAAGATCCAAGAAAGCTTCAGTTGTTTTGGCTTCTGACCTCATATCGTCCAACATATTTGTCAGTCCATTAGATCTAAAATTGTAATAACTATCTTGATTATTTACCAGCTCCTCAAAATTATCAGGGAATATATCCCAATGAGGACTTTTGAAATCGTTATTTATGTGTTTTTTTGCTATTCTTAAAGATTTAATAGAATCATTGAGAATATTTTCTACAGATGCATTGATTGATTGAATATTACCTCCTTCTTTCTTGTTTTAAAAAAAATGATACTACAAATAAACACTTGATTTTAAGTCCTAAATTAAACTTATTACTATTTCTCTAATATTGTTCTTAATAGAATCCAAACCTAGATCATTAAGGTAATCACTATTAAAGCTGTCATCACAGCCAATCTGATTACATGGTATGCAGTTTAAATTCTTAGAATGCACTATATTTCTCCCATATTTTTGCACCCCTACCATTCAAACTCATAATCCTTATAACACAGTACTATGTATCTATTTTAACTTTGAAAATCTTTTTATATAGCTACTGCGCCACTGAAAAAATAAATTAATAAATGGAATCATGCATATTGCAAGAATGTCTACTTTATTTTTTACAGAAGAAGTTTTTTCAATAAATAACGTCCTGCCTTCTATAGACATTATTTCATAAATAGGGTTTTTTTTGAGAAACATATCAACCGGAATCTGAACCTGTGGAACACCTAAGTAATCATCAACACAGAGAATACCTCCAGTGTTGAGCATATTTGTGTATCTTAAATCTTGCCACACTTGTTTTATTTTATGAGCCCCATCTATAAAAATAAAATCAAACCTCTTTCCTGAATGTAGTATCTTCTTATACGCTATAGAACTCTTAGTAGTATAGAATATAATCTCTTTTGGGTCAATGCCCGCATTCTGGAGATTATTTTTTACAATTTCAAACTGATTCGGAAAGTACGTCATTGGATCGACAACCATAAACTCTGGTCTTTGCTGGTCATCATATGCAAGCATAATTCTTTTCAACGTTCCAGCTGCTGCAGTTCCAATTTCAAGGTGTGTATCTCTGAATTTTTTATCTTTAAGGTATGACACTATACGATTTATAACAATATCGCCAACCTCAGAAGATCCTGTAGTTGCACATTCTCTCATTCTCGCCTTCCGTATATTTTTTTTGTATCAATCAAGTTCATACTTCTCCTTATAATCCTCAACCAAAGTTTTGTCCTGTTGTTCCTTTCTATTCATATTACGCCCCTGCCATGCTTCTAATATTTAGTTTAATTATATCTATATTCAATTTATTCAAATAAAGTCTTGCAGCTAAAATTCTGATTTCTTGGCCACCCCAACCATCAGACCATTCTGTATGTAGTAATCTAATTGTCTTGCTCATCTATAATTATTCCAATATTAGTCTTAATAGAATTAAAATCCAACTCGCTAAGACAATCACTTTTAAGATTATCATTATTACAGCCACGTCGGTTGCATGGTATGCAACTTAAATTCTTAGAATACACTATGTTCATTCCAGATTTTTGGATGCCTCCTCTCCTACGATAGAGACTCTTCTGAAGTTTATTATCCCATGGCCCCCACCTATTAGCAGCAGTAGGGCCAAAAAATGCAAGTGTCGGAGTACTATTGGCTGCACTAATGTGCATAATTACCGTATCAACACCAATAAATAGTTTTGCTTTTTTGTTTAGAGCTGCAACCTGTTTTAGTGTCAGTTCACCAGATAAAGAAGTGGGTTTTGATTTACACAGTTCTAATATTTTACTTATTTTATTTATTTCTCTTTGAATTGGAGCTGAGGTTAACACTACATTAATTCCCAAATCTAGTTCACAATAATCAATGATTTTCGATATGCTATTGCTATCAATATCTTTGTATGACACTCTAGAAAATGGGTGGATGTGAATAAACGACTCATTTGTTAAAATCTTATCAACTAACTTTTGGTCATCTTTTGACCAAAATAGCTCAACTTTTTTATCATTTATTTTTCCATCTAGAACTCGAATAGCGTCTAGATTAATATCAACAACATGCTTATCTTCATATTCCGGAAGAAAGTGTGTGTATGTATTTTTTACAATTCTACTTTTAATATATTTACTGCCAATTTTTATCCTTGCGCCACTGATTAAAGATATTCCTGCACCACGGTCACCACGATCTAAATCGATAACCATATCATACTTCTGTTTACGAATATTTTTTAGAAAATCAAACTCTGACTTAATTTTTTTGATAATTGGTTTATTTTTAATTTTTATACGATCATAGATCCAAATATGATCAATATTTGGATTAAGAGTTAGCATATCCTCCGTGCCTTGGTTAACTGCTACATCAATTATAGATTCTGGGTAATTAGATCTTAAATTTCTAATTAGAGGAGTAACAAGCAACACATCACCAATTGTTTTAAATTTAAGAACTAAGATTTTCACTTAATATACTTCCAAAAGGTATATTGCGCATACAATTTAGCAATCATAAATCCATGCCAGCCATCTAAGAAACCAAATTTAATAAAATACAAGTTGAAAAAAGTCCATAGTGGACCAATCAATGCCTTAAATATATTCTTCTTCTTTTGACTTAATGCTGCGTATTTTTTTTGTTTGATCTTAAACTTATCAACCGTTTCATAAGCTAGGTGAGTCATGTGATTGTTAAGTGTTGAAACACTCCCACTCATTTGTACGCTCTCATGCACCAGAACATTGTTAAACTTACCTTGATTTTTATTAAAAAGACGAACACTATAATCCGGATATAATCCACAAGTTTTGATACTTTTACCAAAGAAACTATTGAGTCTAGCAACCTGATAGCCTTCTGCAATAGGGTTTTTTAAGGTTATCAATACCTCTGATTGCAATTCAGATGTAAACCTTTCATCGGCATCTAAAACAAAAACCCAATCATTTTTGGCTAACTCAACTGCTTTATTCTTTTGTGCGCCAAAACCTAGCCAATCCTGTTGTACAACTCTGGCTCCTATTCCTTTAGCAATATTACATGTGTTATCTGTGGAGCCACTGTCTACAACTAGTACTTCATCTGCAAAAATAGCTGACTCCACCGCACCAGCTATAAATTTTTCTTCATTTTTAGTGATAATCACTACACTTAATTTATTCACTATTAGTTTTATTTATACTCATTAAAAAATTCAACAAATTGTGGGCCATTTTGTCATAGCTTCTATGTGCTAAATTACTTTTACCCTGCACGCCCATTTTAATAATATCCTCTGATGAAAAAGATACTATATGCTCAATACTTTGAGTGATTGAATTTAAATTAAAATCACCTATAAAAGCAGTATCTTTATCAAGAAAACCATCGAATTCAGGATTATAATTCATCAATGCTGGCATATCTGATGCATAATATTCATATATTTTTGTAGGTGATGAAGTATCAAAAATTTTATCTTTTGAGATAAAGTTGACACCTACATCATATTTGCAAAGAACTTTTGGTAAGTCTTCTCTGCTAACGGGATCTTTTAGTGAAATTCTACTGTCATTTTTAATTATCTCTTTAACCTTACTGACCTCTTCATTTGATGATTTTGTATACAAATCAAATACAAAGTCGCTCCCTGATTTATGGAATGCTTTAATTACCAATGAAGTTTGTCTTAATTTATCGATTGTCCCAATATACACAAAACGAACAGGTAAATTTTGAATCGATCTATCACAACTAAAAATACTTTCGTCATATCCCATGCCTAAAGGGTAAGTTGCTATATTAATATCACTAAAAAAAACTTCTTTAAATCTTGATGTAATAGGCATAAAAAAGTCACATTTCTTTATTTCTTTTTCGTTTATATAACTCTTAACCCTATATTCAATATATTTCCTTATTTTTGACTTGTTTTCAATTTTAGATTGATAAAATCTTCTATAAGTATGTGGCCAAGACTTCCAAAATCCCACCTTGAATCTTCTAGAATTTCGCTCGTCTAAGGTCTGCTTAAGAATTGGATACAAATTTCTAACGATAACAACATCAATCTCATCGAGATTAATTAGCTTACTTAAAGTCTGAAATAAGCCAGACCTTTTATATTTATACGGAATAAATATCCTATGCTTTTCTTGGTGGATACTATCACATTCTTTCGGCAGATAAACAATGGTAGAACAAGCCTTCAGAGTACTTGAGAAAATACCTTCAATGGCTGAATGATTTGTAGACTGTTGATCAGTTATGAGAAGAATTTTTATCATATTTTTCAACAAGGTCTTTCTTTAATTCATTGAACACTGTTGACCATTCTCTGTTATTTTTCCCATACAATACTGAATTCGGATACCAAGGTATCTTATTAAAAGATTGAATAGGACACGATCTCCTAAATAAATCATCACATATTAAATAGGTTGGAACGCCTAAGGCACCTGCAAAATGAGAATCACTCGAATGCGTAGATACCATAGCATCCAGGATAGATAGTTGAGCAGAAAAACGATCCAAATCAACCAATTGATTAACACTATCATCAACAATAATACGATTAGGTGCTGCCAACTCAAGAGCACTTACAACGGAACTATAGCCATCATATTTATATTGAAGAATCACAAATACCACATTGATAGATTTTACTAAGTCAACCCAAAATTTTATAGGTGCTTCATCTTTTCTAGGACCAAATGTTCCCCACTCTATTCCAATGAAGGGTAGATTTTCTTGATTCTTGTGTTTATATTTTTCTGATAACTCTAAAGCAACCTCCTTATGAGGTAATAATGGAATGTACAGAGAATCTAAAGTATCTTGGTTTACTCCAATAATCGATCTAAGTATTAATGAATTTGCCAGTACAAGACGAGTTCCCTGTATCGCCTTAGCCTGGGCAGGCGCAGCAACAACACGCACACTAGGAAGTGTTCTTGCAAAGATGTTAACTAGCCTTTTTTCAACAACAAGAACAGTGTATTTAGCTCCATTAGAAACTTTTTTAACATACCCAGTTAAATTTAATCCATTAGATAAACCTTGCTTCTCGGTCTCTCGAAATGAAATCCAAAGTGTCGCATCTGACAAGTCCTCCCCAGTCCAATCATTAGGCCTAAAATTTCCATTTATTCTTGCTATTTCTACTTGCCATTTTGTATAGGATACTTGATCACCAAGCCTAAGTGATGCTTCGGCCATCTCTTTAACCAAGCGTGAATCATTAAGTTTATTGGCGCGCTCAGCAATTTGATTAACCATTACACCAGCTTCCGACCAATCATAGTTGGACGTTTTTCTACGGAAACTAAGATAATCTAATGCAAGGCTAGGGCTCTTAATCGCTGTACGAATCGAACGCCTGAAGAGTTTTAAATTATCCTTGTATTTTCTTTGCCAAAATTTCTTTAGTATTTGACTATTTGTCACTACTTCAATTATGTATACAAGGCTGGCATTTCAAGCTCAAACTGATTAGTGTTCGTTTTTCCAACCTTTGATGTTTTGATAGTTGTGAAAACAAGTGCATCTTCTGCATGATGCAACTGGTCACATGAATCACAAAATGGAAACTTGTAAAACTTTTTAGAATCGTGTGCTTGTCTTAGCGCATCAAACTTGCTTCCTTTTAGGACTTCCTCCACTGTATTAATGGATACATCACCTAAAATTATTTGATTATTATAATCCCAACAACAAGGTACTATTTCTCCATTCCACTGCACTTGAACCGGACCATGATCAGGTCTACCACAGCTAGATTTTTCCCCAAGAAGGTCAAGGTCGCGATAATCTCTACCATCGCTCCAATTGTGTGGTTTCCATATGGATACGTCATCAGCAACACCAAGCCATTGTTGTTTAAACTCTTCTACTTCATGCTCATTCTCTTTCATCTGCAAGAAATAAACTTCGATATGTGGTTTGCTTTTTCCTCTTTTATCTCTTTCACTAATCAAATATTCAATATTTTTTGTGACAATGTCTTTATACTTATTGTCAACGCCGTGAACTATACCGTAAGACTCTCTAGAAACCCCATACCAACTAAATCTGATTTTATCAAATTCATAGTCTATTAATGCATCTGCTATATCTTCATTTACATAAGAACCATTAGTAATAACATACAATTCAGTCTCAGGAGATTTTTGCCTTGCATACTTTACTTTTTCCAAAAACTTTTTATCAGCAAAAGGCTCTCCATAACTCACAAGTGTTGCCTGTTTCATCCCAATCGTCAAGCCTTCGTCAAATACTTTTTTGAACAATTCAATCGACATATCGCCTTGTTTCCTAGTTTGTAACTCTCTAGGGCACATGATGCATTTGTAATTACATTTATTTGTAACTTCAAATCTTATTTCTGGATCTTTTAATTTCATATCTCTTCCAAATTTTAAAAAAAAGTAACTCACATTATTATCGCATGTAAATGATTAAATCACAAATTACGAAGTCCTCTGATAAATTGCCACTAAATGTTTACCTGTATTCTTATCGGCATAATATGTGTTATTTTTATGCCAATTCCAAACCATTCTCTTAATTGTTTTAGAATTTCTTTTTTGAGAAAACTTAATCAACTTTTCCAGCAATCTTGATTTTTTATATATTCTAAACTGTCCAATAACCTCGAATTCAGGTTGATTAATCTGCCGCTCTAACAATAACTCATCATAATGACGATAATGTTTTTTATTTACTTTCTCCACAGTTGTTGGTACGGAAATTATCATACACCCACCCATTTCAACCTTAGAAAATGATTCATCAACAAAGGACAGTATAAAGTCTTCTGAAATATGCTCTAACACCTCTATAAGACATACTACATGAAACTTTTGATCAATTTTAAATAAGTCAACACATTCAAATTCGTAACCATTAGAAAATGCTTTAGCAAAACCAATAGCTCTTTCACTTAAGTCAATCCCTTTAATTTGCTTTGATTGATCATAAGCAAGGCTGTTAACTAAATATCCATCTCCACACCCAATATCAAGTAAAGAGCTAGGCTGTATTTTTTGTTCGATATATGTACGAACAAAATCAATGTAAGTAATGTACTCAAACCCCCAACTAAGTTTTTTATTTATCGAAGGGATGTTATTGGTTAAACTGGCTATATAATGATAAGGGAAGGCGTATTGGTCTTCTTGAATTTTAAATTTGTCCATTTTTTTGTTCCTATAAGTACATTTCTATTGGAATCTATATCACTTGTTTACTATCATGATAAATCCGGAGCATATTGCATTATTTCCAAAAGATTTAAGAAACAATTTTGAAAATAAAAATAAAGGAATATTCCAAAAAAAATGAAGAATTACAAACGTTGTAATTCTTGCATCTCTAAGCCATAAGCCCCTCAAAAGCAGTAGCATTAGGCTTTCGGTATAGCTATGTTTTGGCTTAAAAAAAACTATATCGCCTTTACCAGAAAATATTTTCTTCAGGCCAAACTCTGTATATCTGAAAAAATCATATGGTGCATCATGAGTTGGAAAAATAAATGGAGTAGAGATAAATATTTTTCCACCATCATCCAAAATACTTATTAAATTATTGGCTGCTTTATGTGGATGTTCAACATGCTCTAATACCTCAGCACAAATGATATAGTCAAAACTATTTGACGATATTGTAGAATTCACAATATCATCCACGATATCTGGATTCCTATTAGGATCAATATCGCTTGATACAAAACTGATATTCTTTTCAGATAAACATGCTTCTATAACCTTTGAAATTTCGCCACCAGACCCAATGTTTAATATACGGTCATTTTTTTTACATTGCGACAAAAAATTAGCTATTTGGCTATTAACAGGCCTTCTAGATAGGAATTTTGCATATCTTTTTAGTTTTGGCTTAATCATAACTTTGTAGTGTTGTCTATTTCATCGCCAAGGTAACCAAAGTCTTGTATAAAGCTTGAAAAACGGTAACGAAGCCATTCTATTTGCTCTTCAGTAAAAAAAGATTTATATGCCCCAGGCATGCCTTTAGTGTCAGATATATGCCTCCCGTGAAAATGGGTTTTTTCGTCAGTGTATTGGCGCGCTTTCATCCCTTTTGTCAGTCGTTCGACGGATTCAATACTAAAATCATCTTTCAATTGAGTTCTAACATTTTCATCAATATCTATACTGAAAAAATCCTCGAAAGAATCAAACAAAAAATCAAAATCTCCATAATATTCTTCATATTTGAGTAGCAAAATATTTTTTCTATTTAAAACTATGTTAAGTTCTAATAGTCCTTTACGTTCGAGATTCTGGCAGGCTTTTTCAATTGCTAAAGCAGATGGTTTCATGTTGCGATATTTCAACTCGGAAGCAACTGAATCAAGTGGATATCGGTATGTGGATACAACTGGACCGTTTAAAAACAGATGTAATTTTCTCGAAATAGTTCCCATTTTATGTATTTTTCGAACCGTTACCCCTGGAAAAATACGCCTTAAAAGACTAGCAACTACAGTGCTTCCGGAACGTACTGGGCTAAACTGTATTATTGGCCTTATCATGGATTTTTTGTAATTCTTAGCAAAACAGACCTCTTAACGTCCGAAATATCCAAAAATGTTTCCAATAGCGCTTGCTTGGTCTATTCGGTTTACTGCTTCTATTATGGGTAAAGACAACATCCCACTTAAAATTAAGAAACATTCTACTATGACCTGACTCTTCACCCCAATACAACAATTCATTACGCTTTCTTTGATCAATTGGTGTATTCCTTGTAAACTCCCTTTTTAAAGAAACATAATCGCCATCCTTCATAAGTTTTCGCCTTATACAGTAAAATTTCTTCGGTAATTTTCTTTGCCATGAGCCATGATACTTTTGAAATTTCACAAATCTGTAATCTTCTGCTCCATAACCACCAGCATATTCTTCATCATACCCATAAAGTTTAAGGAACCTTCCTCTTGAAATTAAAAACGTATTAGAGTGTGGCCTACCCATAACTTTGGTTTCTGAATCTCGAGCCCAAACTTTATAAAACTTCCTACCAAGGTTGCCCATTTCTGTCATTTTTCTAAGTGTATGTTCTGGAAATTCTCGATCTAAGTCAGAAATCAAAATCTTGTCACTTTTTGCATAAACAACTCCCAAGTTCTTTGAACCACCAATATTCCACGGTATGTCTTCTGTAATTTTTAACCAAGTGATATTTAGGTCGTATTCTGGAATTTCAAATTCTACGGGCGAACCGTCATCCACTATTACAAACTGAATAACATCCAATAAATCACTCGAATACTTGGAATACTTGGATAAAACATCCAGGACAGTGTATGCTAGATTTTCTCTATCAAGGTAATAATTTATCACATAGGTTAAACGAATATGCTGCTTATCTTGTGGATGCGCATCTTCAGTGCTTGGTTTAACAAAAATTTGATTGTCGCTCATTGTGCTGTTCCTATAATGTTGGTGTAATGCCCAATTGTTAATAGAAATATTATATCTATTTTCCCGTTTTAGATTAAAGGCAATCACTCGCCTATGTGGAATATTTTTCTATATTTACAATATTAATTACAATACTTAGTCGATACTGTTATCGACTTTTTTTTCTAATCGATCTCCAAGTATCTTTACACATTTGCTCTAAATCCAGTTTGGCTTCCCAGTCAAAAATCTGTTTTGCATATGATGGATCTGCATAGCACTCAGCAATATCCCCAGATCTTCTCTCAACAATAGAGTATGGAACTTTAACGCCCGAAGCCTGCTCAAACGCTTTAACTACTTCTAGTACCGAATAGCCTATGCCAGTGCCAAGATTAACTATTGAAACGCTTCCGCTATTTTGTTTAGATAAGTGATTTAACGCCGCCACATGCCCCTTTGCAAGATCGACAACATGGATATAATCTCGAACCCCTGTGCCATCTTTAGTAGGGTAATCTCCGCCAAATATCGATAATCTATCTAATTCACCCACAGCTACTTGACTAATATAAGGCATAAGATTATTAGGAATACCATGAGGGTTTTCACCAATTAAGCCGCTTTTATGGGCGCCTACTGGATTAAAATATCTTAATAATACTACATTCCAATCAGGATCAGATATATATAAATCACGCAATACATTTTCATTGATAATTTTAGATTGCCCATAAGGGTTGGTAGCCGAAAGAGGAAAAGACTCTTTAATAGGTACCATATGGGGATCCCCATATACTGTTGCAGATGAACTAAATACAATTTGTTTCACATTTGATGCTTGCATTGCCTCATATAAAATGAGTGATCCCGCCACGTTATTATCATAATAATTAAGTGGCTTCTCTACTGATTCTCCAACGGCTTTCAAGCCCGCAAAATGAATAACACAATCAATATTGTATGTTGAAAATATTCTATCTAACTCAACTCGATCTCTAATATCAACCTTTTCAAATATAAAAGAAGCATGATTATTAGTTCCGCTATTTGCTACAAATAATTTAGTCTTCACAATTTCAGAAACCCGTTCCAATGATGTCACACTGCTATTAGAGAGGTTATCAATTACAACTACGTCATGCCCAGTTAGTAATAACTCAACACAAGTGTGTAAACCAATATAACCAGATCCTCCAGTTACGAGTATTTTCATAAAGTACTTCTCCTTAAATCATACAAAAGCTATGTTAATTTTTATTATTAATAAAAATAACAACCCAAACACATAGGGCGTGTACATTATCAACTTTGGTTCTTATGTGATCTTTATACAATCAATAATTCCAATATAACTTAATCTTATTTGGTAAATATATTGATGCACAAACTTCTTCTTGTTGCATTTTTGATTTTAAACGGCTCAACTGTATGCCATGTTAATGAAGTTTTTGCAAATCCGATTAACTTATTAGGAGTAAATTCAGACCTATAAAATTCATCGTGCGAATTATAGAATTCTTTGGATTGTTCTTCGTTTAAAAGATTTGAATGCCAAGAATGCATAGCATTAAAATTATTTTTAACTTTAAAGAAACTAGTACCAGCGGTTCCTTTGTAATCAACACCCTCATCTGGAAAATAAATCAGTAATGATAAAAGTTTTTTCCCTGTGTCTGTATGTGGTGGAATATATCCACCTGATGGAATCCTACTAAATTCAAATCCTAAGCGTACTGAATTTTTTTTATTAATCTTAATACTGCCTTATGCGCCTTTTTTAATACTTTAGGGCACCTCTAAAAACCCCATTATAACACCAAAAAAAATCTAACCCAATTTTTTAAATTTTCAAATCAAGCCTGCTTCATATTTCTAAGTATTTTTACTACCTTATTTGCCTTTTCAGGCTTT
>Ga0209658_1001087_pt1 | contig 17373 bp, 21 predicted proteins | sample SaaInlV_150m_DNA_6_FD_184656 | JGI IMG/M metagenome (GOLD analysis project Ga0209658, IMG submission 184656) | Marine microbial communities from expanding oxygen minimum zones in the Saanich Inlet - SI037_S4LV_150m_DNA (SPAdes) (version 2) | ecosystem: Environmental > Aquatic > Marine >...
TTTATATAATCCAATCAATACATCGGGGTCTACCGTGCTTTTAACTAATAATGGCTTATTGATCTCCTTGACATAATATTCAACCAAAGAAGAATCACACGAGCCATCATCATTTGCAGGTGTTGGCACACACAATATATACCTATCACATTCATCTAATGACCCAACCATTCCTTTGGGCGGATCAATGATTGTTAAATCATATGTATCTTTAAGTGCATACTCTATTGCCTGTCCTAAAATACCATACCCAATAATTTCAATATTCATTCTGTAGGATTCCAAATCCAAATTTTACGTTTTTTGCTTGCTTTAAACTCTGTCCATCCAGTAGGAATATTACCTACCCTATTTGCACGCCTAGCTGCACTAGTTGATGGGAAGATACCCAATTCAACCATTAAATTTGGGATCAGTACTTGTGCAGCAAAATAAACTTCTTCGTCATTAAACAATGTCGTGATATCTGCCATAGTCCATTTGCTATCTCTTACTATAATATTATCCGATAACGTGTTTTTCATCGATCTTTAGTATAAAACTGAACCAGCGAATGCACAAATCTTATCACCACCAGATTCGATACTAATTACATCAGTGATGAACATATCTCTCGCTAATGCTTTAGCATCAAGAAGTGCATCACGCTTAGTTGGGACAGTGAACATCTCTTCGTTGTTAAGGGAAATTGTATACATAATGTGTCTCCTATAGACTAGTTGATTAAGTAAAGCTATTTTACCACATTTATTAACAATTACAAGCAATATTTAATATATTTGCACCAAAGTTTTTTATGCCCCTATAAATTTATCTGTGTCTTAACTGGATATGCTTGCTTGCCAATCCTATCCTTATTACAAGATACATAATCGGCTACCTCTTCCGTATCAAAATATGCAGAAGTGCCATCTTTATATAAGTTTACATATTTTGTTTCTTCAACGATATCCATAATTAAATCATACGGTGAACTCTTGCCATCAATGCGGTACTTGCCATTATCACAATATTCACGAACAGCCAATGTCACTTTTCTATTTCTACTACCCGTGCTATGCTGCTGAACAAGCAATCGTTTACCATTATCAAATTCTGGAACATATGCAATAATATTACACGTATCCTGATCTTGTGTCATTATTGGATTTCCATCCAATGCTTGTTTCAAATTAAACTTTTTAATTACTCTCATATTACCTCAAAATTTATCTACTACTACCCACTGATTCCTTTGTAATTGACATATGATACCATCATAAGTCTTCATTCCACCATGAAATTGAGTATCCAAAAACCACCTACACTTATGTCCATTGTCATAAAAAACACTAGTATACGTTGGATGTGGTCTATACTGATCTAACCTTGCCACAGTTCCGACCTCACTAGTCTTGATTGTTTGTAGCTTCTCATCATCACTACATACCAAATCATGCTCTACTATTGTATTGTTAGCCGATACCCTAGCAATCAAATTCTGTTCTGCTTGTTTTACCGCCCTACCACATGCATTGCTAGTAGGTAAGTCGCTATAAACATACTCCCCAAATGTTACATGCCATTCATTGCCGATTTTAGCTTTGTAATTGACTATGCATTTCCTCTGGTCGGAACTAAATGGCACTACTTCACGGGTAATTGCACTCCGTTCCTGAATAGTGCCTACACTTCTACTATGCACTCGTTCCTGGAGAACACATTCGGCATACGAAACATTGCTAACCAATGCAATGATGAACAATTTATTCATCAAAACCTTCCACATGCGAATCATCATCCAACTGTGATGCCCGAATGAACTTGTATGAATGATCTAAATCCCTGATAACTAAACCAGTATCTTCCCCCTCGTATGCATAAACATCAGCATCCTCGTCTATTTTCATTAACCAACTAATCAAATCCTTTACTTTAATCATTGTATTTCCTTTTATTTCCAACCACGTTGGTTGAATGTATCCATTCGTTCTTTTCTAATTCGCTTGCCGTTTTCTTTATTTTCTTTTTCTATGTTGTTGTAGTATTCGTACCCCCATGTTCTTGCGTCATATCCTCTACACTGCATCAACTGCTGATTTATTATCCAATTACTTCGTTTACTTGGTCTTGAAGCACTGTGTTCTTTAAACAAAGACCCAAGTGTTGATTTTTGTCGTTCTACATCGGTTCGTCTCATACCTTGCAAAAACTCTACCTGTTCTTTATTGCAATTCATTTGGTAATAATTCAAATCATTCAGTGACATAATCGGACCACGAGGTGGATCAACGGTTAACGGATCATCAAACACATATGGATTTGGGTTAGGGTTTACAGCACAGCCACTAACCAGAACAATGATACTTAATAGACCAAATCTTATGTTTGATGTTTTTTCGTTGTATTTCATATTGCCTATCCGTAGTTAACATTGCTTGAGTTTGTGCTTCTTGTGCATTTAGCCACCGAATGATAGCTTTCTTATTCACACAGTCATTCGGTATCACTGATACTTCAATTGGTATTGTTCTGTCGTTATAAACAGCACACCCACTTGCCAATGTGAATAATGCACTTAATACAAGAATTCGCCTAACTGCAATCATAATTTATATTCACTTTCCTGTGCTGTTTGATAAGGAAATCTATTATACCTAAGTTTTTATCTAATTGCAACAAATTTTTATGCATTCAGTGTATTTGTCATATTAATGGCATAAAAATGGCACCAAAGATTGATCAATGGTGCCATTTTGTTTCATTGACTCAGCTATTTCTGCCAGTCATTCTCAGCCGTGGTCCAGTCCTGAGTACTAACAGCTTTACCAGTTTCAGATTTAAGATGCATACTTCTACTCAAAATAAACCAAATTAATGCAACGACACCAGTAACGAATACCGCACCACCAATTGAACGGAAATATGTAAGTGTCTGGAATACCGTGCCGTTAATAGTTTCCTGCGCCCTTGCTAACCAGAATCCATCCTCAAGAACAATAGACAGTTGATATAATCCAGCAGGGAATAAATCAAGGAACATCATCAGGACAACACCAATATTAAGTGACCAAAATGCATACTTGATAATCTTGTCATTCCACGATTCAGTGGTGAATAAGTGCTGACAAACAAACAAGATACCAGCCAATGCAACATTACCTTTAACACCGAACATTGCGGCATGTGCATGATTACCTGTCAGATAGGTGGCATGTTCAAAGTAATTTACAATTGGCAAGTTAATAAGCGAACCAAATATTCCAGCACCAACAATATTCCAGAAGTTAACGGCAATCACAAACAACCATACTCCTTCCATTATAAATGTTTGTTTACCTTCATCGCGGCTTTGGTATGCGCCTATTCCTTCCTTTCGCATTTGCCAAGCATCCAATGTCAACAATAACAATGGTAATATTTGCAAGGTTGAGAACACAGACCCCAATGCAATCACACTTTCGGGCTTGGCAATCCAATAGAAGTTGTGTGCTACTCCTATTGTTGCGGTGATGAGGAATAGAATTACTGCCAAATAGATAACGCGTTCAGCCATTACCTTAGTAACTAACCCCATTTGTACCAATATATAACCTACAATTACAGTAGTAAATACTTCGAATGTAACTTCAACCCACATATGTACTACCATCCATCGCCAGAAATCAGCAATTGCCCAGTTTGAATCGATAGTCGCGAACAAACCAAAAAAGAGGAAGAATACCATAATACCTGACCCCCATAACAACCATGCTGGAACAGACCAAAATGTTTTCTTTGTAATCCAAGGCTTAACCCCACGATATATAATATAAATCCACAATGAGAACCCACCCAATAATAACATCTGGAAGAATCTACCTAATTCCATAAACTCCCATCCCTGTGAACCGAACCAGTATGCTGCCCATCCCGTCATATATCCTGCTTGACCGAGATAAACCCCAACGATTCCACCAACTCCAACTGTTACACAAATACCAAACAACAGATTAATTAAGAATTCTTGATGTTTTGGTACTTCGGATAATCTCGGCAAAAAGAAAATAGTATATCCTACCCAAGCAACAAAGAACCAATAAATCTGTAACAAGGTATGATAGCTTCGTAATATATTGAATGGTAGTATATTTGCTAATTTATGTGCGAATGGATTTGCAAAATCCATAGCACCTAATATACCAGCTAGAACCTGTAACCCAAACATAACAATAGATAATGCAAAGAATTTATAAGTCGCAAGTTGAGTAGGTCTTACATAACCACTCTCCAAATCAGCAGTGGTTAATGTGGGACCTCTAGCACCCATATCAAATGGACCACCTGGCATTGTTCTCATTTGCCCATAAACATACAATACAAGCATAATACCAATCCATAAAATAAAGATTGATAAGAAACTCCACATCATTAACGATGGTGGTGGTTCGTTGCCAGCCTGTGGATCATATGGCCAATTAGATGTATAACTAAAATCATCACCTGGACGATCTGCGGCAGATGTCCACGAACCCCAATAAAAGAATGCCGCTAAGTTATTTAAATCTGTTTTATCTGTAATATACCCGATCGGGTGAAATGCTTCTGGATGGTCAGCATTGGTAAACATTTGTTCATAATACCAGCGAACATACTCAATACCATATATTTGTGCATCATTTAAAACAACACGATTTCTTTCTTCGGTGTATGTGTTATTATGCAACTCTTTCTTAACTCTGGTTTCAATTGCACCCTCGTCATATTCCGAAATATCAAATTTCCATTTCCGAAGTTTGTCATCTTGTGTAACTGATCCAGGTTTTAATTGTTCCGCGTAATATCCTTTCATAGCCACTGCCATCGTATGCAGAGTTTCTGCTGTGAAATCTGGACCACGTTCAGCACCATCACCCCAGAATGACCCATAGTTCATTAATCCCCTGAGATGAAATATTTCCTGTCCCTTCATTATTTCAGCTTCTGTGATAATTACTTCACCATTGCTAGCAACATAGGTCGGCACGGGTGGTGCACCCATGTAAGTTGCACCACCCATATATACTAAACCCAGAATAGAAATAATTGACACAATCCAAAAATGCGCGAACCAATATTTCTTATTCAATAACAAGGCCGAAACACTATCTTTGAATGACAAAACAGATCGTACTGTTTCTGAATCATCCTTGGTGGTGATTATATATTCACCATTTTTAAACTCTGTTGTCATTTTTTCTTCCTTTATTTTAAAAATATCTATGATTTTATTAATGATCTTGAATACCCAACTAATAAGATATAAGAATCCCATTAATGCTATGATTAGCACAATTAAACTGAGTAGATGTGTCATTATGTCATTGCTGTTTTACTACTTATGCTACTAATTATCTATACCATTAATATCCAACGATACATCAGTTGATGAACATTCATCCGATTTGATAATTTGTTCTGCTAACCAACTCATTACAGGAACTGCCATCGAATTGCCAATCGCCTTGTATCGGGGGCCATTAGGACAATCTTCAATAGCTTTGTTACGATATGGTATCTGTGTCCAATTTTTAGGAAACCCCTGCAATCTCTCACACTCGATAGGTGTTAATCTTCTTACCTGTGTGTTTAGCACCTTTGGACCACTACCAGTAGATGTACCTGTTGCAGTAGTCAATGATGAAGCGACATCGCCAGTAACAGATTGATTATATAAATCACATGCTACTGCCATTTGCGGAACACCACCATCACCACCTGACCTTAGTGTAGGTGCTAACTCTTCAGTAGCATCCCTCCCACCATCGTTCTGCGTGAATGCAATATAATTAGTTTGGTGCATACCACTACTTGCGGACAATGCACCAACACACTGGCCATCGCCACCTATTAATCTTACTTCATCACGTGCATTCTGTTGGAATGCAACAGGATCAATCACTAAGTTATCATGTTGCGCTAATACAACGGTCGGAGTTCCAGAACTCTTTAATGTTGGTAATTTTTCTTCTTCATACCCAATCCCACCAGCAGTAGCCGAATTCTCAGCCAAAAATGCAACTGCTAATTGATTGTCACCCATGTTACTGCATATAGTAGAGGTTATTTCTTCTGAAAATCTATTACCCGCCCCATCTCGTTGTGCCCAGCCAGGTTCAAATGCAATAGCATTGGTTATTTCTGTCCCAAATGCGACAGCATGCCTATCTGCGGTGTTCAAGGTAAAGCATATGTCCTCATTGACACCTGACCCCTGCGGTCCAGCAGTATCTGATCTTCCAATCATTGAACCTTGCACCGCAACGGAGTGCGTACTCACTGTATCTAATGGACCAACCACATTATCACTTGAAACCGGTGTTTGCCTATGATTAAATGCTACAACTACAACCTGCGGTTCTTTGTAATCAGAACTTAGCAATGTTGATGCTATATCCTCATAACATTGCAGTGATAGTTGTTTGCTTGCTAATGATATCACCGCTATACCACCTTGATTCTTTGATGGGTCTGGACGGGTAGTATCTAAACAACTAGCGATATCTACCTCCCGACAGCCTGAATTGGGGTTAGATGACTTCATTGAATTAGATCCGAGTGCATCAAAACTATAGCACACCGGATGATTGCCTGATGTATCTGCCGTAACAGCTAGAGTTTTATTGTTATCGGCAACTGTCAATGTGTTTGCAATATCAGTCTCGCTTACATATAACCCCCCGTTCCTCCTATCTGCCCGTACCCCATTGGCATCACAGAATGTTACATTATAACAGGTAGCATCTTGTGTTGGGTATACAACCGATGGGGGTACTATCCCACCGCCACCACTAGCACGCAATGTTCCGCAGATGTTTTTATTAACTTTAGGGGTAGGATCACCTATTATGGTATATGCATCCGTGACAAAGGTTTCAGACCCACCACCGAGAACTCCACCACTTGCTTTTAGTGTGCCAACCTCGCCCTCTACGTATTGTCCGAAACCACCTTCTCTAAAGCAGTTGCTAACATCGCTGGTAGCTTTTTCCCCCTGCGGTCTGCCCTTGATAGAATTCCACTGCACGCTCTCTTGCTGAGAGTATACTTCGGGTCTACTTGACCAGTCTCTAAAATCTGAGAGAGTTTTGTAATTTTCTTTTGATAAGGCACTGATGTTATCAATAGGGGAACCACTGTGCTTTTTAACATATGATTCAGATGAGATTTTTTTCGCATAATTTGTGTACTCCTGTACTGCTGTTGAAAATAACGATTCTGTATTCAACAGACTTTCTCGTAATTCTTCGTTTGATCTAACATAATTACATACATTAGATAGATACTGTGTGCATTTAGCAACCTCTTCCATTGATATATTATATAAATCATCAGACAAGACGTCATTGAAAAAGTTATATATAAATGGGGTTTTTCCAGGTTCAGCTTCCTCAAATAACGACCCAAACATTTCATCATCTGCTGTTTCGGCATCTGAATATTCTTCCTCTACTGATTTCATCCAATCTTTGATATCATAAGCCAACGATGAAACCATTTCACGCATTGGTTTCATAGTAACATCGGATAATAAACTCTTGTTAGCTATAAATCCTAAATTATTAAGATGTTCTCCAAGAACACCCAATAGCATTTTAGAAACAATCTCCACATTGGTGATTTTAGTCTCATCATCAGATTTAGCTAGGTCAGCACGCTTGCATGTCAGAAATATTCTTCTTCTTCGTTGGGGTACACCAAAGAACTGTGCATCACGTTCAGTCAAATCAACGTGGTATCCCAATTCATTAAGACCATCCATTAATTGCAATAATGCACCTGTATTTTCGGATAGTACTCCTGGTACATTTTCCCACAACACCCATTTTGGTTTCACAATAGATACAACTCGCAAAAATTCAAGTGTCAGATTACCTCTTGGGTCTGCCAATCCTTTTCGTAATCCAGCCACTGAAAATGCTTGGCAATTATGAACAATGATCCCATCAGCAACATAACTGTTATCATCTTCAACCTCTAAGTTATATACAGTCTCATTTCTTCCAGATGATGCAACTGATCGTACTAATCCATATCGCAGACCATCTTGTTCAAATGATGAACGACTAGATGTTGACGATGTTACAGTCCAATAAGGATTTTCATTGACTACTCTTCCTTCAATAACACATTCACGATCATTTACAACATATCCTTTACTACTAGCATATCCTAAACTATTAACCAACATTCCGATTCCATATGCCAATTTTCTACTTATAGTTGAACATCTATGCGTGGTCTCTGTTGACTTAGTTCCATCCATTGCCATATAGCCATCTAACAATGCCTGTCGGTATTCAATTGACATCCCCAATACCCACATAGGGATTAACTTATTGCCAGCACCTGAACCAAATTGTGTTTTTAACCACCTTGCTAATCCTCGTTTAGATAATGTAATTCTAGTGGATGTTTTCTCATTGGTGATAGTAGCAACAAGTCCAATATTATCTACTCTCTGCATTATTAACTTAGCTTTATCTTCATTGACACCATACAATACCGACCCACGCCTTTCGTCAATTCTTGTCCATCCATCACCAAGATATGCACCTGCCAACCACATTAGATCAACAGAGATATCAGGCATCAAATGTTCATTGCCAATTGGGGTCTCTGTTGGGATATCTAGTTTAGGGAATTCAGCAATAGATGCCCAATGTTGACCCGTTAGGTCTTTAGCTTCCACCCATTCTGGTCCTTCTATCCATGATTTACGAATAGATTTGCCATTCTCTCTCGTGGATTTAGACTTTCGTTCGCAACAATAGAATGGATGATTCTCAGTGGTTACAATCCCATCATGACCTTGACCTGTTACAATAATAGTGTCTGCTTTTTTATTCCCAATCCGTAGAACTTTCTTCCATTGCTTCTTATGTGTAATGACATAATCCCCAACCTTTACGTCTTCTATTGGAACTAATCCATTCTTGGTCGTGATGTATGTACCAGCACCAAAGCATGGAGAACCACCGACTACTAGATCAATATCACCTAGTTCCTCGATAGTTTCTTCCGTGATTTTAGACACATCCGTTAAGTTTGGGGTATTTGGATAACGATATTTTAATACTTCGGATGGGAATCGGTCGATTTCACAAAATGCAACTGGTTCCCATCCGAGTGGTTCCCATGCTTGTGATGCGGCTTCTATGCCACTGAATAGTGATAAGTATTTCATTAGTGTTTATTATACCTTATTGTTTTACATATTGCAATCATTAGTTTCTATATATTACAAGCCTCACAGCTTCCTTGATCTGTATCATACATTTCGTATTTTACTCCAAGTTCGTTCTCTAAGTCTTTGATAATTTGTAATTGTTTCTGCCCGAATTCTGTTGCAAACATCTTTGATTGTACTTTTTTGGATGCTAACATACAAGGATAACACCCAACCCGATCATTTGTGCCTTCATCATACAATGGGTTATATTCAACATCATTCATTTCTAAATACCTGAATATTTCATCGGTTATCAGATCTAATATAGGCAATGACACCGTTAGCGTAGCATCTAATTTTTTATTATACTTACCTGGGAATATATCATTCATCGAAAATACATCATCTGGTTCAATGCCTTCGTATCTTATTGCACGTTGATTGCTTTCGTTTGATCGCATGCCAAACCAAATATGATAATGCGTTTTGCCATCATACAAATAACTCTTATAATAATCCCTTAACGCATTTTGTTTTAAGTATGTTGTGCAAAATCTACCCAAGCCAAATGGGAATCTGCCTTGCGCCCTAATGACATCAACCAAAGTTGGGATAGGCGTTCCATCCTTTCGTTGTCCACCGACTGTATGAATTATTTTCACATTAAGCCTAGTTTCAAGATAATCTAGGTATTCGTATGTATGTGGATGATCCCAACCAGTGTCATTGAATACCGGTATTATTTCTGCGTTTGGATATTCATTTAATGCTTTTACTAGGCATACAGTTGAATCTTTCCCACCACTAACTGGTACTATTAGATGTTCTATTGACATTATGGCTATTTACTCATGTTATTTTATGACCATATAATATCACATAATGCAATTAATGTAAACCAATGCAACTTATTAAAAAAGCCAACATACAAATATTAATTTATATGTTGACTAAAATGGCTGATGAGGCTGGATTCGAACCAGCGACAAAGAGATTAACAGTCTCCGACTCTACCAACTGGAGACTCATCAATAAAATTGGAGCGGTATGGGAATTTCGAAATCCCGACCTGTTCGTTGGCAACGAACTGCTCTGCCTCTGAGCTAATACCGCATTTATGTGATCGTATTTATACCCCTTTAATGCCAGCCAAATCTTTCATGCGTGCTACTTCTTCATGTTCTTTATCAAGTATTTCCTTAAATGCCGCTGATTCTTCATATATTGCATCATCAAACCTATCAACGGCTACTGATTCTGAATATGCATACCACCCATAACGACCAGCATCAGCATCAACTAACTCTAACATTTCCCCAATGTCATCGTAATCATCCACAAAAACACCATAATACGGTGTTATTAATGGTACAATTTGATCTCTGCCTAACTTAAATTCCCATAATGAAGTTGTTTTGTTGAATATAACATTATTCGCAGTTAATGCATCTTCCATATCGGTGAACATCAGGTCATATGTGCCAGCCGATACCCCATCAGCATGTGCGGTCGTTAGTGCATTGTCTATTTCACCCAACGCTGTATTATGCCGATTACTAGTTATGATATCAATCATCCCATCATAATCTTCAATGGCAATATCTTCATCTACATGATCATTAATTATTTTGTTAATAATTCGGTTATTTTGGGAAGTGGTTAAAGATAATAACTCCGCTAACTCCGCTGAGTCTGGGTCATAGTCTATATAGATATCGCCATATTCTACTTTCTCACACAACCATGTAAGAGTCGATAATTTAAAGTGAGAAGCAAAATCCTCCCCGATAGCATCAATACCATCAAAAAACTCTACGGTTACAGTATTATCATCATTGATAACCATTTTATCCCTGTCACCACCCAGATCATTATTATATATATGGAAAATAAGGTCATCGCGCTGTGATTTTGATAATTCATTAAATGGCAAATCTAACCTGCCCAAAGCCGTGGCTACGTCCACCACTGCAGGCTTGTTATTAATTATTATAGCTAAGTCAGAATCACTCAAATCTCCCAAACTAAAATTTGCTTCGGACATATATCCACCACCTACGATACCAGTTACGATATCATTTAACAATAAATCAATTATAACTTTATGATATGTTCCCTTTGGCTTTGTATTGCCTCTGCCTTTCATTTCACCCAATGTGCCATCTTCATGAAGAATAAACGTTAAATGGGGTTTTTGTGTTGGTCTATCATTATATATTGTTCTAAAACTCAGTATTCTATCACCCGCCGTAGGAGCAGCAGTATTGCCACAATGCCCCATTGCACCGCCCTCTAACCTACAAACTGCGGCATCTAAAAGAACCCATGCTTTATCACCATAATCTATCAACTTTTCCCAATGTGGTCCTTCATAATCTTGCATATCAATTTCTTCTCTTCTTGACTCTTCCCATTCAGAAGCAATTGCATCGATCTTCCTAAGTAGATCAGCTGGTGTTCCCTCCCACACAAGATTATCAAATTTAGGAATTTCAGCCAAGAATGACATGTTATGATCAAATATCTCTGTCCCGATGGAGAACCGGTTAATAAAAATATTTGCCTGCTCTTCAACATCAGTTAAATTAAATGTTCTTAGAACTTTATCATATAATTCATTTACACTTGTTTGCTGAAATGACGACTGAAAGTATTTGGATCTACTTTCCCACAATTTTGCTAACCGATACCACTTGATCCACCAGACTATTCTACCATTTTTTCGTAACCGTGGTCTAATCTCTCTTACAACAGTTTCCATCTCCTGTTGTGTAACTACCCCGACCGTTACTAATGGTTGAAGCATCTGGGTATATTGTTGTTTATTTTCAAGTAGATTCATAATACATATTTATGTTATTGGAACAACAGGTAGGATTCGAACCTACGGTGTATAATAGCGGGGTTGCAATCCGATCCATTCGACCTCTCTGGCACTGTTGCTTAACTTCGTAATAATTTCATGGTTACCAATGAACTATCAATTTTAATAACATCTGGGGTGAGTACTTTACTTCCTTGCTGATAACATGATTTCCTACGACTATGCCATTCACCATTCCGAGTATCCGCACAATGATTGCAAGAATGGGGCAATACATATCGCACTTCCACTCGCATTTTCGTAAAACGTGTTATTATCCCTATCTGCAATCCATGCCTAGCGAATCCAACAACATCGCCTACTTGTATTTCATTGCCTATTATATCTTGCATTCCTATATTTATTATGTTTTGGCCTCGCTGGTAGGATTCGAACCTACATAAAAACACTTTAGAAGAGTGTTGCCTATCCATTAGACTACAGCGAGAAAATGGAGTCCCATAATCGATTCGAACGATTGACACCAAGTTTCGTAAACTTGTGCTCTATTCCACTGAGCTAATGGGACATTTTACCGGCACTATCTAAACTCAATCGCATCATAGTTTCGGTAGATTTCTTGTTAAACCCAATGGTTGTTTGTCCATCACCCCTACTAAATATGAAATTATTCGATTGCACACCCTCACACTTGTAAATTATAGATATAGCATCGTATGAACGAAACTTATGGTCGAATACACAAGCATATGTATATCCACGATGATATAATACATAACGTCTATCTAATTTAATAATTCGCATAATCAATCCTCTGGTAGTTTAAAAAAATTGGCACCTTGTCAGATAATCGAAATCCGCTACAGAGTGTTGGAAACTCCGTTGATCCCAGATCACAAGGCATTAAAATTGGTGGGTCTTCAGGGTAACGCTCTCTGGTTGAACGATTAAAAGTCGCATATTCTCCTATTGAATTAAAGACCCAAAATTGGCACACCTACGGGGTACTGACCCCCGGCTGTCGCTGTGAAAGAACGATGTTCTACCATTAAACTATAGGTGTTATTCATTGCTGCTACCTTTCTGGCATGTTTGCCAATTGGGCTACAGTATCATTGTTTGGTCTCTCGATCAGGATTTGAACCTGAGATACTGCGTCCCAAACGCAGGGTATTACCAGACTATACTATCGAGAGTTATTTACATATTCATTTAAAACCTTATATTAAAAGTATACTCCTATTCATAAGTTCTAAACATTAAATGGTAGTCCGTGACAGGATTGAACTGCCGACATCCTGAATGTAAATCAGGCACTCTGCCAACTGAGCTATAGTCCTATTATACTTCATTGGTTTCCACCAATTAAGGTTTGTTCCCTCCGAAGTTCCCTAGCTTAAAGTTCTAGGTAACTCACACATTAAAAAGCCCTTATATTTTACTATAAGGGCTTTTAGTTAATTCTTTCTTTATACTTTTATCTAACTAAAAACCCTCACACCCTTCTCTTCCGCGAATATATTTTGCACATGCGCCAAAATCCACCGGCCAATTAATTGTGCCATGATCTTGTTCATTTGTAAAATATAGGTTTTTAGTGTTCATAGTTTTATTTATACATTATCTTATTTTTGTTAATTTATAGTCTGTGTTTATTATACAATAAAATTCATCATAATGCAAGCCATGAATAAAATAAAATATTTTATTCCATAAACCAACAAACAATTCAACATTGCTAGCCTGTGCTAATTCTATTTGAAAATTTCGCAACTCACCCTCACCTATTAATTCAGCCACTTGAGTATAATGATGATCTACAATATCTTGCGGTTCACTTATTTCAGCGTAGTCAGAGAAAAAATACCAAAACTCTTGATGTCCTTCATTTAATTTTTTTAGAAGAAGTGCTATCTTATTTAATGGCAACCAATCAGATGCTATATCACGTGCCGATACAAACTTAGTAGGATCAATCGTAGCTGATACAATATCCTTTCCGTATGCTTCCGCTACATCCAATGTCCCAAAATATATACCAATGCCTTCTTGATTATTGCCATTATTCATTATTGCAGGATTTAGAAAGGAAGTATTATGATTATCACCATGATACACAGTGATTGTGCTATTTTCTATTTCGTATAATCTCACTGTATTATCTATTAAGTATGTTTTTAACTATTTGCTAGCAATTAAAAGTAACCTTGGTCGCGAAGTTGTGCCATGTTCTGTTCATGTTTTGATAACTTTTTGCGATCTGCTAGTTTTTTCTTGTGAGCCGCTTTTGCTTTAGCATACGAATCGCCGCTAAACATATCCTTCACATCTTGACCGAATTTGTTTAAATGACCACCAGCTTTTTTAACTTTGTCTTTGTAAGCCTTTGACTTTTCTTCTTGCCTAGCGCGATTTGATGCACCCTGACTTGTTTCGGCCCTCTTTTCGCCCCATTGCACATTTGGTTCACCTGTAATTGGATTCATTTGGACTTTTCTGCCTTTTGAGTCATATGATTTAGGATTTCTTGCTTTATCTTGTGCTGTTTGGCGTTGATGCCATGAATCGCCTTCTTTGCCATATCCTTTAGCTGTTACTTGATCAACTGCCCTGTTTATATGGCCACCAGCTTTTTTAACTTTGTCTTTGTAGCTCGGTTCTTGATGACGAAGTGTATTTACTTCGTCATTGTAAATGCTGTCATCATCCCACCATGCTTCATCTAGGCTAGACGATGGACTTTTCTCTTTCTGGGTATTAGGTACGACGTTTGTTTCATAGTCATTCCACATCCGTTGATCCTTCCACGCATTGTATGCATTCCAATCCCCAGCTGGCTTACCTGCGGCTACTTGCTCCTTCTCCCACTGATTGTAGTTAGTCCCACCTTCATCTAATTGATCCATTTTAGTATCACGGTCTATATCATCGCTGAAAAAATCCCAAGGTTGCTTTTTTTGACTAGCAGGATGTGATCCTGATTTAACTGGGTCGCCCCATGTATCACGTACTACCTTGCCTTCGGAATCATGCCAGTACCAATCTTTGTTGTACTCTTCTGTTGGTGTAGAATCTGCAATGCCAGCCATTTTTTTCATTTGGTCTAACTCACCGTTTTTTGCATTATTAGGAGTAACCGTAATCTCATCACCTGGTAAGTCGTATAATGAATCATCGTGTGGGTTAGTGTATTTGCTATGTTTTGTTTCTTTATCGAATGCTTGCCCTTCTAGTGAATTAACATCTATTGCATTAATAGTTGGAAGCCAGTCACCATCCATATAGGTGTCTGGTGCATCCCACCATGATTCATCTAATTCGATATCTTCGGCCGCTTTCTGTGCGGCATTGTATTTTTCGTATAAGTTGTCTAAACCAGCATTTTTCAACATGTTGGTAAAGTTCTCATCTTTATTCATCATTTTGATAAAGTCGTCGTCGCCGTCGTCATGCACTGCATCATAACCACTTGCATAAGCAATTGCATGAACATCTTGGGTACTGGCGTTATCGGGATTATCACCCATCTTCTCGTATTCATCGACTACAACATTATATAACTCATCCGCATGGTGCTTATGAAGTAGCTTTTCCCCGATCATTTTATCAATGATTCTCTCCACCCCTTTATATTTTTTATTTTCCAAAATCTTGCCTTCTTTTACTTTTTTATCTTCCTCGTTATACTTAGGTTTAGGAGTTGGTAATGAACCTGATTTAACATCGGGTTTCTTTTTCCTTTTCAATGCTTCTAATAATTCTTTTTCTAATTTGTTAATATGTTGTGATAAATTCATTCTAAATTCCTATAAGTTTAATAAGTTAATGTTATTTATATTAATCGGATAGATAAGGTGTAGACCATAATTCTAGAACACCGTACTTTTCTCTCGCTTCTTTTTTATTTTTACCGTGATATGGAATTGCTAATTTCTCTTCTACTAGCATCTCGTTTATATTTTTATCATTGACTATAATAGTGCCTAGTATTCTTCCGAACTTACCTTTCTTTTGTATTTCTGTCCTTAATACAAAACTATCCTCTAATAATTCCTGTAGTCTATATTTAGCGGCTAAACCCCATGTTTTTTCTACTTTGTTGCGTGTCCTACTTTCGGGTGTATCAATGCCTGCTAAACGAACTCGTTCTTTTATGTATACCTTAAACCCCAAATCTATACTACAATCAATAGTATCCCCATCTACTACTCTTACGAGCTCACATTTGTATTCGTACATTTTTTATTTTCCTTATCTTCCTTGCTTTTATATATTGCTTCTACAATGCCAATCATCCCGGCACCAAATATCCCAATTGCCATCATAGAAAAGAAGAACCATAGTAAGGTAAGGTTAGTTTTGCCCCTGGATTCAACACTGACTATTTCACTATTTGGATTATCGTTTTCCTCTGTCCTTCTAACTACACTTAAATCCATAACTTCTACATCATTTGATTCTATGGTTTTTGTTACAACCACAGTACCTGCGGCACTGCTCAGTGCAGACTTCCAGGATAGAGTAGAACAACCGTTAAGCATAAGTGTTATGAGCAATACAAATATAATCTTCATGATCGCTGGACCTGTGATCCGCCAAAGTAAAAACCTACTATACTACTAAGGATACTCCTTAGTACTTCATCAAATAACAAGCCACTAATCACAGTAACTACAATTTTTTTACCACCACCAAATCCTAAGAATCCGCTGTTGTTAATTTCGGATATTACATTAGTAGTTAACGATGGATCAATGGCCGGGGCTACAATTAAGAAAGCAAAAATACTAAGAAAGGTAGTTACAATGAACCTTCTAATAAATGCGGTTCCTGGGTTTTGCATCTTCCTAGCAGATTCGCGGCTATCCTCTATGAATTGACGGGTTGCCATCATCATTTTAAATTGCTCGCGTTTGTTTTCTTGATTCGCGGCTATTAGTTTAAATGCAAAACCAACTGCGGCCGAAATCCCCATACTTATAAGTTCGATTGGCATATGGGTATTTAGTATACCACCCTATATTATATAACTATCGATCATCAAAAATATTTTTGCGACTTTTATTCCTTGATTTTTTACAACTTGTTTTCCAACATACTGCAAAGATGAAAAAAGCTACTAAGGTAGCTACTATTTTAATATCCATAATCCCCTCCTTTTTGTTTGTACTCTAATTTGGGTCAAACTAATAATAGTATTTAGCTAAACATTCACGATATAGCTCTTTTGTAATAGGTAGTTTTGGTATTATATAATATACTTGAATGATATATTCTGGGTCGATTTCTGCTATTTGATACGCTGTTTTATCAACGTGTTTTCCAAAGTTAAATGGAATGTTATCGATATGATAATTCATACATTTTTATTTATCGGCTT
>Ga0209658_1001102_pt1 | contig 17298 bp, 12 predicted proteins | sample SaaInlV_150m_DNA_6_FD_184656 | JGI IMG/M metagenome (GOLD analysis project Ga0209658, IMG submission 184656) | Marine microbial communities from expanding oxygen minimum zones in the Saanich Inlet - SI037_S4LV_150m_DNA (SPAdes) (version 2) | ecosystem: Environmental > Aquatic > Marine >...
AACCCCACAAAATCACCCCACAAAAATCACCCTACGAAATCACCCCACCAACACTCCGGCTCGATATACACCGAACCTGCAGGCACGTCCCCTGCTGGAGCAACCTGTCTTTGCCCTGTTGGCGGCCTGAGTGGGGGCCTGAAAGATTCGGCTAGACGGCCTTTCCAAGACCTCATCCACCCCTCGTAACTCGACGCTGTCTAGAGAGAGTTGGGGGATGGCAATTTCGCTCCGGTGGAACCCAATGCCAATCTGGTCAATGATTACGTCAATGTTCCGACCGCAGGCGTCTGTTATCCCTCCGAACTGGTCAGAACGCGCACATATGTGGGTGTTGCCCGTTACGGCTGAGTGGGGCTGTCATGACTGAGATCAGTGTTGACCTGGAGGTCGATGCCAGTGAGGGCCTGAGCTACACCTCCCTCGGCGTAGGGAGGCCCGTCGTCCGGAGTATCAGGGTCAGGAACAGGGGTTCCGATTCGACTGCCGGCGTGATGGTCAGGCCCCGGGTGAAGATCCTGTCGCCGTCTGAGGTGTCGGGCGAATGGACTGGGCAGCCGGTGGCGTTGCTGCCGGCACGCTCAGACCAGGCCCTCGAGAATGAAGCGTCGAATCCTGAGGACCTCGCCTCCCGGATAGAAGACGAGAAGCTGACCTGGCGGCGAGTCAAGTTGCCGCTTTACCCGGAGGTCCTCGGACGTCTCGGCGAGAAGGAGAATGCACGACTGGTCGTCCAGATCCTCGCCGGAGACGACGAGGTCGTAGTGGAGGAAATCAGTCAGGACCTTCTCCTTCTGGCAGCCAACCAATGGATGAACGATCCGACTCATCAGGCTTCGCTCGCGGCGCTTGTCATGCCGAACTCGAGAGCCGTTCAGCCCCTGATCGGCAGGGCACGGAAACTACTTGAGGAGACCACCGGCGATCCCAGCACTGAGGGTTATCAGAGTGACGACCCCGAACGGCCGCCGCCTCAGCGGTCATATTTGATAGCAGAGGCTGTTTACGAAGCCATTCGAGAACGAGGAATCAATTACTCCAACCCACGCGGGTCGTTCGAGCGGAATTCTCAGAAGGTTCGGTCACCGCAGACGATCCTCGACGACAACGCGGGGACATGCCTGGACACGTCGGTCCTCTACGCCTCGTGCCTAGCAGCGGTCGGTCTGGAGCCAGTTCTCTTCTTGACCCACAATCACGCTTTCAGCGGGTACTTCATTTCCGAGCGGGCACCTGGTTCAGACCAAGCAGTGTTTCCAAGGGAGCGCTCGGAAGACCGCCCCAAAGATTTCACCGTCCGGCAAATGTTGGGCGACAACGATTGGGGGCAAACCCAAGACGGTGCAAGGGTTGGAGTTTCTGTTATCCAGATGGTTGAGACCACAACCCTGTGCACGGGGGATATCTCTAAACCCTTTAAGGCGGCATGCGCCCAAGCTGAAAGAAGCTGGGATTCGACGACCGAAAAGTTCGATGCAGGAGAAATTGATGTCGGTCCCGAACAGTTTGGAATGATCGGGGTTTCCGCCGCCTGGGCGTCCGGCTATGCCGCTCCTCCGGTCGCGGAGAACCGGCTAGCCGATGAAGGGGATGACGCCCACACCGGTCAAGTCGGACCCCAAGGGGACCGTGGGATCGCACAGGTAGGTCTGGATCTGCCGGAACCCGTAGCCGTCGACGTCGACGACAGTGAGGAGTTGAGCGTGCCGCCACGGGTGCGGCAGTGGCGGAACCGCCTGTTGGACCTGAGCGCGGGAAACCAGCTCCTGAAGATGAAAGTCCACCAGGCACGCTTCCTAGAGTTCGACCTCCCGTCGGATCTCCTCGGACGGGTCGATGACGCTCTTTTCCACCCGGAGACGGGTTACCTGGCAATACGGACCCCCGCTGCCCTGCCCGAACAGTGGAGACACGAGGGTGTCGTGGACAGCGAGTTCGACCAGCACGTACGGACCATGGACTCGCCGTTCATCTACCCCCACCATCGGGAACTCAACCGAGTCCAGGCGAACGTCAAGGACGTCATCGAGCGTCGCGACGAACTTGGGGTCCCTGAGGAGTGGACAGAGTTCGACATCGAACACTGGGTCCATGAGGGTCTGGAGAAGGAGTGGCAGAAGGACCTCGCCGGCAGGATCGGCAAGGTCAGGAGTGCTGCGAGTGAGGTGATGCTCCGGAACGGAACGAACTCCCTCTACCTCGCCCTGGGAACGCTCTCCTTCAAAGAACAGACCTCCTACCTGGGCAGCACCAAGGGGACGGACTGGCTTGCTCCGCTCTACCTGTATCCCGTCCTCCTCGAAGGCGGTAGGGGCTCGCCGTTCAGGATCCGCCTCGACCCGAGTGGTTCGGTGACGCCGAACTACTGCCTTCGGGAAAAGTTGCTACGCGAACCCCACAACTTGGACCTCGCCGAACTCGAATACCCGGAGATGGACGAGTTCGGGATCGACTTCGACAAGATGCTCGGCTCCATTGAAAGGAAGATCCAGGACAAGAAACTCGCGAACTTCGAAGTCCAACGCCGTTGTGTACTCGGGGTCTTCGACTATTCGAGCTTCCGACTCTGGAAGGACCTGAAGGACGACTGGGAGACGATGGCGAACACCAACCCGGCCGTCAAGCACCTGATGTATACGGCTGGAACCCGGTTCGAAGACCCGGTCGAAGTCCCCGATCCGAGGCTGGACCCCTACTGCCCGCTACACGGAAACGATTCCCAATCCGAGGCGATCCAGTGGGCTCTCGACGGTCGGTCATTTCGGTTGGAGGGTCCTCCGGGAACCGGCAAGACACAGACGATCGCCAATCTCATCGCCTCGTGCCTGGCTCACGGCAAGAAGGTCCTCTTCGTTGCCGAAAAGGCTACGGCCCTCAACCAGGTCAAGAAGAAACTGCATTCGGTGGGCCTTGCCAACTACTGCCTGGAACTCCACGCCAAGGGCGACAAAGACACCCGGATTCGGACCAACATCCGAGAGCAGCTCACCGGAGCCCTCAGAGATTCCACCGACCCTCAGGACGCCAAATGGGAGGATCTCGCCTTCCGGATATCTGCGGAACAACAGATCCTCGACAAATACCGGGATGCACTCCACTCGGTGAACGAGGCCGAACTTTCACTGTGGGCGAGCCGCGAAGAGCTCCTGCAGGTCGAAGAAGGCGACGCGATCGAGGTGTCACGCGAGTTCGTCCGCAACTACCCCGAGTACTGGCCAATCTTTCGCGAACTGACGGTCGAACTCCCACGCCAGATCGAAATCGCCGGCTCGCTCACCGGGCACCGTTGGGGTTTCGTGGACGACCTGGACTACGAACAGTTGGACAAGGCTGAACTTTCCTCGGTTCTCGCGGAACTATCAGCGGTGCTCGACGACTTCACGGCACTTGCAGGACCGTGGCAGAAGCTGCACGCAATCACCGATCCCTCCGACCTTGCTCTCGCAGTGGGGGCGGCGGAACTCTCCGAGTTGGGAGAGTTCCCAACTCCCGCCGAACTGCGCCTCATCGGGGGCGCTAGTTGGGAGCAGATCGCCGAAGAAATCACGGGACAGATCAGCGGCATCTCCGACGACCTAGCCGGACCTCGAGAGTCGCTTCGTCCCTCCGTCATGATGCGCTCCGACATAGCGGACCTTGCCCGTCTCGTCGAAGCGGTCGATTCCGCCAACTTCTTCTCCGCTGGAAAACACCGAAAAGCGCTCGTGGAAGCACTCGGCCAGGATGCGATCAACACCGACGGAAAGGCAGTGCACGCTTCAACTGCCGCAGCCTTCGCCACCCTCGCACGGATCGAGGAGGTACGCAGTCGGATCGCCGACGAGTTGCGCGTCAACATGCCTGACGACTGGAGTCCCATGGCTGTTGACGCCACCGAATCCTTCTCCTCTCGTCTCGAACTATTCCGCACTGTGGCGCAACGAAGCGATAGCGCAGGATTGGGAGACTTCCTCACCGAGCTCACCGCCCGGGCCCCCGTTGATCGACTCTCCGCTGCCGTTGTGGAGCGAACCCACGCAAGGTGGTGTGACCTACGCGAACTTCTCTACTTCTCAAGCGAAAGCTTCGCGAGATGGCTGGGAGAACGGACCCTCCTCGAAGCTTGGGCGGAAAGCCTGTCAGCTTGGCTGAATGACCGCGGAGAAGAGGACAGGTACCTCCACCTCGGGCGATGGGCCTCGGTTACCGGGTGCGTGGCCCGGTTGAACGAGTGCGGTCTCTCTCCGCTTCACGACCTAGTACTCGACGGGTCCCTCCCGGTCGAGGATCTCGAACAGGGGGTCAGGCGAGGGTTCCTGAAAGCCGTTTACGCCGAGCGCCTCGAAGACGGCGACATCGATAACTTCGATGGGAGACAGCACGACCTCCGCATCGCCAACCTCGATCAGGCCTACCAGGACGCGCGGAAACTGATGCGGGACCGGATCCCGGGCATCGTAAGCCAGCGCAAAAAGCGATTCAGGGTTGCATTGCCCAAAGAAGTCGGCGAGACCCAGGACCTTCTCCGAGAACTGAAACCGATCCGTGGGCAAAAGACGCCCATCCGGACACTCATCACGAAGTACGGCGAGTCGCTCACCGACGTCATGCCGTGCCTGCTGATGAGCCCAGATTCTGTCGCGACCCTGCTCCCCGTCGGGTCCGTCACGTTTGACCTCGTCATCTTCGACGAGGCATCCCAGGTCCCAACAGCCAACGCCATCGGTGCTCTCGGGCGTGGTCGGGCCGGCGTCGTTGTCGGTGACACCAAACAGATGCCTCCAACCAGTTTCTTCGCGTCGAACAGGGGTCGGCATGTCGAAGACGATCCTGCCGGAGAGGATTTCGACGACGACGATGACAGCGACGAGACAAATGGGGACGTTCCAGGCGAGAACGTTCTGATAGCCGCGGCTGCCAAGGACGTTGAGAGCATCCTCGAGGAGTTTGATGCTGCCCGAGTCCCGTCCCTGCAACTCCTATGCCACTTCCGGAGCGAGGACGAGATTCTGATTGCCTTCAGCAACACCGAGATCTACGACGAGCCGATGCTGACGTTTCCATCGGCCAGCGGAACTTCGACCAACGCGTTGGACTTCCGCAGGGTCGACGGCCAGTTCATAAGAAAGAAGACCGTTGAACTCAGCGGAATGGACAAGGGCCACCCCAATAGGGCGGCGGTGGAGGAAGCACGCGGTCTTACCGGGAAGCCGGTGGGCACAAACCTGGTCGAAGCCAAGGAGTTGACCGCCGAAATTCTGCGGCGTTTGCGCGATTCGGAGAGAACGGACCGTCGCAAAGCGGAGGTGGTCAGGGACCCAGAGTCCAGAGCTGAGTCGATCATCGTCGTCACGTTCAACAAGGCGCAGATGGACCTCGTCACTGAACTCCTGCGCACCGAACAGGACCCCATCGTCTGGGACGCCCTCCAAGACACGACTGATGAAGAAACCGGTGTGGTGACCGAAGCCCAACTCAAGGTCCGGAACCTCGAGACCGTCCAGGGCGACGAGGCGGAGACGGTGATGTTCTCAGTGGCATTTACGAAGTTGGGCGAGGGTGAATCCAAGAATCCGACCAACAACGTCCCTCTGAGGTTTGGTCCCGTCACCCAGACCGGCGGCTATCGCCGACTCAACGTGGCAGTAACACGAGCCAAGCGAGAGATGATCGTCTTCTGCTCCTTTGATCCCAGCGACATGAAGATCAAGCCGACTTCACCCACCGACACGGTCCTTGTGCAGAAGTTCCTCGCACTGGCGAAGAACCCCGAGCGAAGCGGCGACATCGCCGTCGATGTTCCCCGCAGTTTCCACATTGAGGAACTCGCGAAGAGCATCAAGGAAATGGGCTATCGGGTACAGACCCAGCTCGGCCTCTCCGAGTTACGGGTCGACGTTGCGGTCGGACAGCCGGAAGAGGACCACTGGGAGGTGGCCGTCATGGTCGACGGCCCTGCCTGGAACAACAGAGGCTCGGCCGAACAACGAGAACTCCTACCCCTAGCGGTGCTCGGGTCCCGTGGGTGGAAGCGAGTAATGAGGGTTTGGCTTCCGTCGTGGATCCACGAGCGAGAAGCGGTCCTTGAAGAGATCCGGGACGCCATGGATGGAACGGGGGAGGAACTACCGACTGATCCATCCGAAGGCACTGGAGCCGACCAGGTGGTTACCGACGAGCCACAGAGTGGGCGCCTCGGATCCAACGTGGGATCTTGGCGCCGCACCGAAAATCTTTCGACTGGTTCCGATACCCCAGACGACCATGCGAAGTTCAAGCCCTTCGTCCCGCAGGTCATGTACGAACGCGAAAATCTCGATCATTTGGCTTCACCTGGACGCTGGGATCCCGGCTACCTGAAAGAAGTCGGAAAGCTCCTCGTTTCGAGCATCCATCTTGTGCTTGAGGCAGAGGCGCCAGTCGAGTCGAACCGGCTGGCGCGGCTCGTGGCGAACTGTTGGGGGCTTCAAAAAGTGATGCAGAGCCGCGTTGACCTGATCTTAAAATTCATCCCCACGGACCATCTCACCCGGACGCCCTTTGGCGACTACGTCTGGTCTACGCCTTCACAGGCCCAGACCTGGACGGAGTATCGGCCCTCCGGACCAACCGCCGAGCGACAACTGCACGAAATAGCACCAAAAGAGTTCACCAACGCTCTCGTTGACCTGGTGGAACACCACCGGTCGGTGTCCAGGGAGGATGGAACAAGGGCTCTTGCCTCGATCTTTGGCTTCGATCGCCTGACGAAGAAGGTACGCGGCCATATCGAAGCGATCATCGACCATGCCATTCAGACGGGAGCTCTCTCAATCGATGGGGGAGAGCGCCTACGAGTTGGGGTTCGGTGATGGCGGAGACGAGTTGGACGCATTTGCATGCCCCCGGTACCGCAGAACTGGTGTCCGTATTGCCAATTCGCCTCCACTCTCTCGCCACAGAACGACTCCAAGAAAGTGAAGGGTTCGCGGACGAAGCGTTTCCCTGCCTTGAGGATCATTCGAGCGATTCGACCGATAACTACCTGTTCGGCGAGTTGGCGTTCCCCGTGTTCGATCCGGCCACGACAAGCGTGGGAACACTCAGCATCCGAATGGTCGTCGACTTCGATCGTATGGTCACAGTGCTACGACTCCCGCAAGACCTGCCGTCCGGCATCACTGCGCCCAACCTGACGGACCTACCGCTCCAGGCAGCGGGTATGGATACGGGCGCCTGCATGTGGCTCCTCCTTGACCGGGTGGCGGACGAGATCCAAAAACTCGTCTTAGAAGCGGAGACCCGCGCTGAAGACGTCGAATATCCGCTGAACCATGACAAAGAACCACCCGCGGACTGTCGTAAACAACTTGCCCAGTTAAGGAACCAGTTCCTCCAACTGGGGACGATTATTCGACCCACGCTGAGCGTGGTTGAGGAGATCGTCGCCGATGAGCTCGACCTCACGAACGAAGGCCAGGAACTATTCACCCGCGACACGGAGATCCGCCTCATCTCGGTGCGTAACACACTCACGCACTCTCTCAATCAGGTGACCTACTGGACGGAGAACCTGCGAACGATGCAGGACAGCCTGTCCGACTACCTGAACCGCGAGCAGGCCAAGTCCGGAAACAGGTTGGCGGCCATAGCGTCGATCATGCTGCTGCCGACATTCGTGGTGGGCTTGTACGGCATGAACATCGACGCCGGTTATTTTCCGGAGTTCGGATGGCTGAACGGCTATCTGCTGGCCTGGATCATGATCGTCGTGATCACCACCATCCAGGTAGTGGTATTTCGTCGTATGGGCTGGCTGTCGCGCCGCTGACGACAAGACTTCATCGATTCCAGTTCCACGACGGGTGTCCGTAACGGCGTCGTGGCGCGGTTTTCGCGCAGTGTGGAACAGCCCGGGTTCAGCCCGACCGGTGAACAACCCCCTCGGTCGCCTACTCGGACGGAACCGAAGAACCGTTGCCCCCCAGGATTTTGTTGCACACTTCATTGCACAGAATGCACGCCACCAACGCTACGGGCCGACCCGCAGGGCTGCCAGAAGGGCCAAAAGGAGGGAAAGCAAACCAACTAGTTTGAATGGCGTGGGCTACCTCTTCGGACCAGACGTCGCCACGGGTTGGTTTTCCTGATGGCGCACCTCGTCATCGCTAGAACGGCCGTGGAACGCCTGAGGCGCGAACCGAGGCTAAGCGCGAAGGTCATGGGCTTGGTGGCCGACTTCGCCAAGTTGAACGCTCAGGAACTCCGGGCTTCCAAAGGTATTCATCTAGAACGGCACAAAAACTCTCGAGATCCGGCCGCCCGCACTATCCGGCTTGACGACAACCACAGAGCGATTCTCTGGGACCTGGGCGACGATGAAACGTACATGCTCGAGACTTTCGGGACCCATGATGAGACGGACCGGTGGATGCACAACAACGCGCTCCGGCAAAATCGTGCCAGCGGTGTTCTGGAATCTGTCAATGTTCCGGAGATTGAGAAGGCCGTGGCAGCAGCTCCGACGGCCAACAGTGAGATCGGACTTCTTTATAGCCACCGACGAGATCGGGAGTTTGAGAGTCTCGGTATCGACACAGCGTTTCTCCCAGTGGTGCGCTCGCTCCAAACCGAGGAAGCCCTCGAGCCGCTTCTCGGCATTCTTCCCCCCACCAATGCTGACGCCCTCCTAGAACTTCTCGGCGACGAGTCGGTGGACGAGATTTACTCGCGACTTGTATCGAACGTCGACGATTCAGACCTTCGATCCGGTTTTGACGCTCCCGTGTCTCGAGCCCACTACTTCGTGATCTCCGATGATGAAGAACTTAAGCTATGGCTCGACCAGCCCTTCGCACTTTGGCGGACCTACCTCCACCACAGCCAATACCAGGCCGCCTATGCGGAGAGGTATGACGGTCCTGCCCTTGTAACAGGAGGACCAGGAACAGGAAAAACCGTTGTTGCCCTCCATAGAGCTAAGGCGCTTGCCGAACGGCTCTCCGAACCAGCAGCCAAGCAGATCCTCTTCACGACGTTCCACATCGGTCTTGCAAAAGTCATCGAGCGCGATCTGGAACTCCTAGGTGGCCGGGAGCTGACAGATGCTGTTGAGGTCGTACATATTGACCAGTTGCGCGTTCGGATTCTTGAAGACAGCCCGGCAGGACGACTGGAGCGCATTAACGACAGCGAAGCCCTGAAGATCTGGAAGGACGTAGCGGCCAGTAACCACACGGATTTGTCCGCAGAATCTTTGCAGTCAGAGTGGGAACACGTGATTCTGGCAATGGGGTGCAGCAACCGGGACGAATACTGCGACCTGGACCGTAGTTCGAGGGGGATCGGACTAGACCGCTCGCAAAGAATGGAGGTGTGGAGTGCTTGCGAAGAGTTCGAAAAACGGCTTACTGACCGGGGCGAAGCCACGTTTTCTCAAATTGCTGCCGTAGCCGCAGATCAGGTGCTTGAAGCTGGCACACCGCGGTACCGGCACGTCATCGTCGATGAAGCTCAAGACCTCCACCAGACGCAGCTAAGGCTCCTTCGAGCACTCGTAGCTGAGGGTCCTGATGATCTCTTTATCGTCGGAGATAGCTCCCAGCGCATCTACGACCGAAGGGCGTCACTTGCGGACCTTGGGATCGATACTTCTGGCCGGGAAACCGAACTTTGGGTTAACTACAGGACCTCCCACGAGATAGCGACTTGGGCGAACACCCTCAAATCGGATGCTGGGACCTCTGACCTTGGTGACCTTGTTCGAAGGTCCTCTTCGAGGCATCGAAGCCTCCTTCACGGGTCAAGCCCAATCTGTGTTGAGGAGACAACGGCCCGTGAACTCAGCACCCACCTCGCTCTTCAGGTCACTTCTTGGATCGAGAAAGGGGTGGCGCCACAAGAGATCGCAGTTGCTTCTCGGTCTAAGGCTTCGCATCCGATAATCAATGCCGCCCTCTCTTCAGCAGCGGTCGACTTTTCGGTTTACGAACCCGGAGGGGTCCACCTCGAAGGTGTCAGAGTCTCAACGATGCACTCGCTCAAAGGGCTGGAATTTCAATGTGTAGCCCTCTTTGATGTCAATGATGAGTCGCTGCCTGCGTCCTGGCTTCTGGAAGCTGAGAATCTTGACCCGAGTGACCGAGACCAGCTTTTAAACCGCGAGCACTGTCTGCTCTATATGGCAGCAACCCGCCCCCGGGACGAACTCTGGGTGGGGTGGGCGGGTGAACCGAGTCGATTCCTTGAGGCAGTTCTGGCACCGGAGAACATGTAGACCCACCAGAGGATTTGGGCTTTCTAGGGCTCGAGTTTCGGTAGAAGGGCTGACCAGGGTTTCGAGTCGTCCCGGTTCGCGTCCCTGCACTCGATGTCAAGAGACTGGTACATGGATCGCGTTCCACCGAAAGAATCGATTCCAAAGTAAAGCGACGGGTCGTGACCGTACCGAGGGAAGATGGAGTCAGTGAGGTAACGCTTCTTTGCGAGATGCGGTTCGAGAGGACCGTCTCCGGCATCGTTGAGCCAGCGGTTGAAATAGGACTGCTGTGGCAGCCACCCAGTTTTAGAAGAAATGCTCTCGAGGGTCGCGTCGCGAAATCTTTCCGACCGGGCCGTGCAGAGGATCACGTATTCTGACTTGAGAAGGTCGACTAGCCACTGTCGATATTTCTCAATGTCAGCGACGAACTCGGACATCGACGGATAGAACTTCTTTTCTCGAAAGTTACTGCTTAGGGCCACGTTCAAGTCTTGAAGGATTATGCGACCAGAAGGACCCAACTTGACCTCAGAGAGAATCGGATCGGCCGGCACGGGTTCAATCGTATGTCTCAGCTAAGGAGAGCATCGACTCCGCTAAGTGGCTTAGTCGGTAGGCGGGCCGGATCGCTACGGTGTCGGCGTGGCGACCGTCAAATACTGGGTTATAGACACCGGTGCACTCCACGAAGCCGAAGGAGACGAACCCGGCCAGTACCGCGATCTCGGCAACCTCGCCTACCACCTTGCTGTCGGTGACGGCGTTCTAAGAGCCCGGTACGACACCGTTGTCAAGACAGCCTGTATGAATGCCGTCGGTCGAATCGAGTCCGTAGACCCCGAAGCAGGAGAAGCGACAGTCACGTGGCGACCAGCCGAGTTTGAGATCACCCCGGGGCCAAACGGACGGCGTCACTGGGAGCAAAAGCCCTACTTCATCCTCAACGCAAAACGTGCCCGCACCTATGAACTCCCAGCCAGATTCGCCGCCGCATTCAACGACCCGGACTGGTTGAGCCACAAGATTGCTGAGGCGTACCAGATTCGTAACGCCAAAGACGGACGGCTCCCGTCGCTCGACGTTCAGGCAGGATTTGTCTACCTCATGCAATGGGAAGACGAGTACAAGATCGGTAAAGCCGTCGATGTTGAACGCCGCCAGAAACGGCTCGCCCGCGAACTCGACCGAGACATCACTGTCCTGCATCGGATCTTCTCGACCGACTACACGAGGGCCGAATCGGATCTACACCGCAAGTACGCCGACAAGAGCCTTCATGGTGAATGGTTCGCCCTTGACGACGATGACGTGGCATGGCTCATGTCCATCGACCGGCTCTAGGGCACCGCATTCAGGCCCCTACAACCCACAAGTCACCGCCTGCTTAGAGCGTCTGAGGTCTCTCGGACTTTGACCAGGTTGTGTCACATCCCGTGTCACATTCCGTCCCGGATCGGGCCCACTTGCAGTGCTCCGACAGCGGTATCCGGCATCCGGAATGGTGTCGTGGCGCGGTTTTCGCACGGTGTGCAACAGCTTTGGTTCAGCCCGACCGGTCTGGGGGACCGAAGGTCGGGAGTTCAAATCTCCCCAGCCCGACAACTCGTACGTCGTGTCACTGAACACAGTTATCGGCACCGATCAGCTCCCCTCGTTCGAATGGGCTAATGGTAGGCGGCATGTTCGAAATCGTGCCAGAGGGACACCGGAGTGGTCCTCAAAGCATCCGACTGATCAGCCGCTTTTTCCGGCGATGCTCCTTCGGATCGCTTCGATGACCTGCCGGAACGGCATCAGGAAACGGTCGTACTCCGCACCTGAGAGATAGGCATAGGTGCCATCGAAGCGAGCCTCTCGATACATGAGGAACAGGAGGCCACGTAAGAGGTCGATCCCCATCCAGTCAGGGAAGTCTCCCGAACGTGTCCACTCTGTGCGAATCGGGTCATACATCGCAAGAAGGTGCTCTGGACCCCCACCGATTCGCTCATAGGCGTCATAGGTTTCCGCGAATCGATTGATCGCTTCGAAATCACAATCTGGAGTTGGGATCTGCTCCAGCGTGGGATCCACTGCCATAGGGGGATGGTAAGGCGTCTGTAGCGTTGCTGTGATGGTGGGAGAAGCCGTATGGCAGATCACTCATGGATCACTAGCGGCTCTAGAAGCTTCGGCGGCGTGGGTGGATTGGGCAGCTGGCTTCTCCGATTTCTTTTCGATTACCGCAGAAGACATCTACGGACCTGACGGGAAAATTAGCTACTGGGGCTTGACATGGCCCACGGCAGAGGCAATGACATCGACCTTGTACAACAACATGGGCGGAGGAGTCCCAGCTGCGGTGATCGACGAACTAGTCAGACTCTCATCGCCACAGTAGGTACTACTGCGATCACCCGAACTGCCCCTCCGCTTAGGGCGTCTGTGGTCTTCGTCTCCGCCCCCCTCAGGGGGTTCGTTACAGTCTCGCAACGGAGGCATGAGCAAAGGATTGAATAACCCGTGAAACGCAAGGGCGACAATGCGGTAGTGGCGGTCCTATTGGGCGTCGGCGTGTTAGTAGCGATTCTCTGCTGGGCAGCCTTCCAAAACATGCCTATAGACCAACCCGGAACTCTCGCGGTCATCGCTGGGCTTGTTGCAGGGGTCGGCGCGGGGTACGTCGTTCACAACGTTCAGGAAGAACGGGAGCGTAAGAGGGATCCTGAGCTATTTGCGATCAAGCAAGCAGCGCTGGCTAAGGAGATTGAGCGTCACCAACGCCGACTCGCCGCCGATCAGAAAAAGCGACAGGAAAAGCACACTGGCAAATGGGATTCAGTTTCAAAGGTCAAATGTCCGCACTGTCAAGAAGTGGGCAAGGTGGAGAAGTTCGTCCCACCTGAGCAAGACACCTCCCCGGACGGGTTGCTCAAGGCGGGAATGAAAGGTCACTTACTTAACGCGCTTGGCGACGATCTGTGGCAGTTCACTGAAGAGGCCCAAATAGAGAGCGTCCAGAAGGCCAACCGGAAGCGCGAAATACCCAACATGCGGTGCTCCAACTGCACGGTCGAATGGCGGGTCTGACGCAGACCCCTATAAGTTCACCGCCTGCGTGTATCTACACGTAGGGGGTTGATAGCCACCCCCACCCCCCCTCAGGGGAGGGCTAACTGACCACCCGCTTAGAGCGTCTGTGGTCTCTGGGACTCCGACCAGAGCGAGTCACAGTTCGGGTCACAACAGAGAGGTGACTCAAGAGGTACGAAAGGTCGGATAGTTCTATCCGATGGGTTTGATGGTCGAAATCACGCGCTAGTTGAAACCATCGCGACTGGTGAAACACGGCGAGTGCGTCTGGGGGACCGAAGGTCGGAGGTTCAAATCCTCTCAGCCCGACAACAAGAACCGCAGGTTAGGTGTGGTCCTTGGGCCGATCGGTTGGGGGGACGGGCAGTGGTTCAGTGAACCGGCCTTCGGTGGCCCGGCGGAGCGTTCCCGCTTGCTCGGCGAGCCGGGCTTCTGGGTTGAGACGACGACCGAGGAAGTCGACCCGCAGTCCGGTGGTGTTGATTGTTGGGCTCCCGGCTTCGGCTAGGCCGGCGAAACGCGAGGCTAGGGACTCCTTCTTACGGACCTGGTGGGGTTGGAGATCGTCGAACTCACGGGGGCCTATCGGCTTACCGAGCACCAGGGCTCCAGCTTCCACTGCTGACCGCACTAGGGCCTCGCCAGTAGGTGTGCGGACGATGATCCCGTTGAAACCCTCGTCATCGCCCGTTGGGGCCCCACCGGGCCAGACGTCGGCGGCTGCTATGTCGGCCGCTTCGCCAAGGGCATCGGGGCAGAACTTGCAGCGGGTCTCGACCTTCCAGCCGGCCTCGTCTTCCCACATCTCGCGGTAGGTCCACTCGAATGACCGGCCATCGGTGGTCTCGACCCGGGTGGGTCCGGGGTTTCCGTGGCCGCGGTAGCGGAACAGAGATACCTCGTCTTCGTCCACACCTACTTCGGCGAGCATGTCGACTGATCTCTCGAGGCGGGACTGGCCGCCACATACCATGGCCAGTCGGGCCACGCACAGGTCGTCGACCCGGGGGTCGGAGGCGGCGTAGGCGTGAAGGGCCCCCTGGTCACAGGGTTTGGCGATGACGGCAAACGGCTCTGCCCGGTCGAGGACAGGGCCCAGGCCGGCTAGTGGGGCGGTCGGTCCGTAACGGGACCCGGTATTGGCAAGCACCTCCTCGGCGGTCTGGCTCAGCACCCAGTGGCTTCGCATCGGGTATTTCGGGTCAGCTCCGACGTGAAGCACCGTGTCGACGGTTCCGGCGTCTATGAGGTGCATGCCGAGGGCGGTCAACACGCCTCCGGTGGCGGCCCGGAACCGGACCTTCGAGTCGCCGGCCCATCCGTAGCGCATTGTCGAAAAGGCCCCCCACACCGGGTCGGCTTTCAGGTCGGGCGTCTGGTGTGGGGCGGCCACCACACCCGGGCAGGCGGTCAGCACCGCTGCCTCCTCCTCGGGTGAGAACCGTTCGACCGGGGTGGGCCGCAAGCTTCCCGTTGGGGTCATGACCATGGGAATGCGGCCTTGGGTGACGGTCTCGCAGAGGCCGCAGCCGATGCACAGGCCGCTGGTGACGACCTCGGCGATGCTGTCTGCAGTCCGGTGCATGTCTGGTCAGGCCACCAGATGATGCGCAAAGAGCGCCTCGTAGTGGGGGCGACACGTTGAGTAGGCGTGCCTCAGGAGGTCGTTGTGGTCGATCGACATGTGGTCACGCTGCTGGACGGTGAGAGAGAGCAACTTCTTCACTGGCGTCCGCCCCTTCCCCGATGTAGCCAGGGCCCAGAGTAACCAGCCGATCCCGAGGGTGTAGACGATAAGAACGCCCTCCAGGAAGTAGGAGCCGAGTCGAATACCCGGGCAGCGTCCTCGGCGTCGCTGACAACCGCCTCGGGCACACCGTGGCCCGTGATCACGAGGAACCCGATCTCCTCGCAGGCCCGTCGGATTGTGCCAACCACAGCGCTCCGTTCTGCCCCGGGCTCAGCAGAACCAGCAAGGTCCACGAGGGGTATGCGTGAGGCCGGTGAAGCGACCCGATCGGTTCCTGACCTGCACCATCAGTTGTTCGATAGACCAGGCATGCCTGCGCATCAGGGACGGCTCCTACCTAGAGCGCGGGCGCCACTACTGGCCCGCCGAGTACGTGTGGTCGGTCGCCGACGGCATGCCGCCAGGTGGGGTTCCCGGGACCGGTCCGAAGTTCAGGCCGGTGCGGATCAGCTTCGTGCCGGGCCTGAACGCAGTCGAGTGCGACAGGGCGGTAGTGGGGCTTTGCGACCGTGAGGGTCTCAAGATGGAACAGGCAGTGGACGCAATCGACCAGATGACACGGGCTCTGGACGGGCCGAGTGTTCTCGACGCCTGTACGGCGAAATAGGTCCCGGCCGGCTATCGAATCAGGAGTACCTCAACCGGGCTTGCCCAGTTAACGCTGTCACACCCCGTTCCTATTCTCTGGGTGTGGCATTCATTCGCTTTGAGAACCGACTCGCGATGGTCATCACTGCCGCGATGGTGGTCGGAGCCGGCTACGGATTCTTCGGACCCCACAGAAACCCCACCTGTGGGGGCGAGTTCCGGTCTGACGACTGGATCGCCAACAAGCTCTACTGCCCCGGGCTCTCCGCACTTTCGATGATCTGGTGGGTTCTGCTGGTGGCCGTAGCGGTCATCTGGCTGGTCGACCGACTGGGGGTGGACAGGTGAACTTGCCGCCAACCAGTTCCTGGCAAGGGTCGGCTTACTGCGTCTTGGATGGCCTGGTTATCGGGGGGTTCAGCTTTTTCGCGGGCCCGGCCTTCCACAGTGATGCAGGCCTGCCACCCTTGTCGCCAGAGCGAACAGGGGGGCTCTCAAGCCTTGAGAGGAATCCATCTGCGCTGGTTACCTTGCGTTGGAAGTTCCCGGCGTCGAGTTCGGTGGCCCAAACAGCGTCGTACACATTGCGAAGTTGGCTGACCTTGAAATCGGGTGGGCAGAACAGGGTGGCGACCGTCCTGTCTTCGATGCTCAACCTGGCAGTCTCGAGGGCGTCGGCAAAGATCTGCTCATGGTCAAAGGCCAGCCGCAGTCGGCCGCTCTCCACCTCTGAGACCGATACGAGCTCGGCATGCCTGGCATCGCTTCCCCCGGTGGGGGAGGGCAGGTCGGGAACGATCGCCCAATACGCCACGGTCACGACGCGCATTCGAGGGTCGCGTTCCGGGCTTCCGTATGAGCCGAGTTGTTCTAGGAGCCCGACCTCCTGGTTGATCAAGGTCTCCTCGGCCAGCTCGCGGACAGCGGCATGGTCGAGGTTCTCGTCGGGCTTGACGAATCCGCCCGGGAAGGCCCAGCGCCCGAGGAACGGTGGCTCGCCGCGCTGGATGAGGAGTACCCGCAGGTCGTTGTCGACGATCGTGAACACGACGATGTCAACGGTTACCGCGACACGCGGGTAGTCGTCGGGGTTGTAGCCAACCAGCGAATATTCAGCCGGATCCGGCAGAGCCATGGGCATCTCCTGAAATATTAGTACATAAATGACAAATACTCGTATTATCTGTTATAGTCATTATCACCACAAAGCGAACTCTACTGAGGAGCCGCACAGAATGCAAGCACACCAGGACATCGAAACCCGTTTCGGGAAGGCGGCGGCCACAGCCATCGCCGCTCGCATCGGTAGCCCTGCGATCGGGGACCCCACTCCGAGTCCGGCGGACCCGGACCGATCCCGTGGTGCCCTCGTGGGCTCTGCCATTGGCGATGCCCTCGGCGAGCCCGTCGAGGAGCGCTCGCGTCGCTGGATCGCCGAACACTGTGGTCAGATCAGCGGCTACCTGGTGCCGTCACCAAAGACCAGCTCCGACACGCTGTTGACCCTCATCACGGCCGACAGCGTCCTCGCCGACCCGGGCGACCATCCCGCAAGGCTGGCCGCACGCCTCCTCGGTGCTGACATCCCCACCCGTGGCCGTTCGGTGAAACACGCCCGAGCCCAACTCCTGGCCGGCAGGCCCTGGTGGGAGGCTGCACTACCCAAGTC
>Ga0209658_1001120_pt1 | contig 17111 bp, 16 predicted proteins | sample SaaInlV_150m_DNA_6_FD_184656 | JGI IMG/M metagenome (GOLD analysis project Ga0209658, IMG submission 184656) | Marine microbial communities from expanding oxygen minimum zones in the Saanich Inlet - SI037_S4LV_150m_DNA (SPAdes) (version 2) | ecosystem: Environmental > Aquatic > Marine >...
TAACGCGAACTTCGGCGCCTAAATCTTGTAAACGGCGCACAATATCAGGCGCCTTGTAAGCGGCAATTGAGCCACTAACGCCAAGCACAATATTTTTGTTGGTTAAATGACTCATGTTTTTATATTTGCAGTTATACGGATATCGTTACCCACCATTCTAATGTCACTGAGGTCGAGTTGAATCTTATTTTCCATGGTGTCAAGTGCTAAGGTTGCCATTGAGTTGGCATTACTACCCATTAGCAACGGTGCAGTATAAATGACAAGCTCGTCGACTAATTTTGCCTCAATCATAGCGCCAATCAAATTAGGCCCTGCTTCAAGTAAGACGGTATTGATGCCTTGTTTTCCTAGTTGTTTAAGTGCATCAGCTAGATCGATTTTTCCATTTTTAAGTATTTTGCTATTGCCAGGGTTGAGTAATAGGGTTGGCGCATCATCTGAAAAAATATTGAAGGTTTGATCTGTGATTTGTTGTTGGCTATCAATCACCACTCGTAAAGGCGTTACAGTAGATGTATCAAGTCGCACAGTCATTAAAGGATTGTCAGATAAAACGGTACCAGACCCGGTGACAATGGCTTGATTTTTAGCGCGTAAGTGTTGCACATCTGTTCTAGCAGCTTCACCCGTAATCCATTGGCTTTCACCAGAAGCCATGGCGGTTTTGCCATCAAGGCTCATGGCGATTTTGCAAGTAACAAAAGGCAACCCTGTTTGCATGCGTTTAATAAAGCCACGATTAAGGGTTAAAGCTTCGGCTTCTAATAAACCAACACTGACTTTAATATTGGCTTCTTTTAACATAGCAAGACCTTGACCACTGACCAATGGGTTCGGGTCTAGTGTAGCAATAACCACCTGTTTAACACCTGCATTAATAATGGCTTGCGCACAGGGTGGTGTTTTTCCCTGATGTGAGCAAGGCTCTAAAGTCACATAAAGTGTGGCGCCATTAGCCTGATGGTTGATTTGCTCTAAAGCGTTGATTTCTGCGTGTGCTTCACCAAAGGTTTGGTGGTAGCCTTTGGCTATGATCCTATCGTCTTTAACCACCACGCAACCCACCATGGGATTGGCCTTAACGCCATCTCTACCTTGGCCGGCAAGCTTGAGTGCAAGCGACATGTAATGTGAGTCATTTTTTGAAAAAGTTACCACGATATTTCGGATATAATTGCTTAAAATTTTTTATATAAACTTAACCTTATTTTACCCAGGAGAAACAACGTGGATGAGAAGAAAAAACAAGCCCTAAAAGCAGCACTTGCACAGATTGATAAACAGTTTGGCAAGGGCTCAGTTATGTTTTTGGGTGACGAACAAGCCCAAGCAGATATCGAAGCGGTTTCTACGGGTAGTTTAAGTTTGGACATTGCGTTAGGTATCGGTGGCTTGCCACGTGGTCGTGTGGTTGAAATTTACGGCCCTGAATCTTCAGGTAAGACAACCTTAACTTTGCACGTGATTGCTGAGATGCAAAAGTTAGGCGGCACAGCGGCCTTTATCGATGCTGAGCATGCGCTTGACCCACAGTACGCTAGACGACTGGGCGTTAACACAGATGACTTGTTAATCTCGCAGCCAGATACTGGCGAGCAAGCCCTAGAAATTACTGATATGTTGGTGCGCTCAGGTGGCGTGGACATCGTGGTGATTGATTCAGTAGCAGCGCTTACACCAAAAGCAGAAATTGAAGGTGAAATGGGTGCTTCACACATGGGGTTACAAGCCAGGTTGATGTCACAAGCATTAAGAAAATTAACCTCAAACATCAAAAAAACCAACACCATGGTGATCTTTATTAACCAATTACGTATGAAAATTGGCGTTATGTTTGGCAACCCTGAAACAACAACAGGTGGTAATGCGCTGAAATTCTACGCTTCAGTGCGTTTAGATATTCGTCGTATTGGTGCAATCAAGAAGGGTGATGAAATCTTGGGTAACGAGACACGTGTTAAAGTATTAAAAAACAAAGTCGCTCCTCCGTTTAAGCAAGCTGAATTCCAAATTTTATACAACCAAGGTATTTCTCGTGAAAGTGAAATTATTGATTTGGGTGTTACTCATGGCTTTGTTGAAAAAGCCGGTGCTTGGTATAGCGTTGAAGGCGAAAGAATTGGCCAAGGTAAAGATAAAGCTAGAGACTATTTAAAAGAGCATGCAGAGTTAAGCCAAAGTATTGAAGGCAAGATTCGCGAAAAGTTAATGAGTGACGGTGACGACGCCGAGTAAAGAAAAATGTTATGCTGCTGCGATGCAGATGCTGGTTAGACGCGAACATTCTGTTGTTGAGCTCACACAAAAATTAACCAATAAAGATTTTGATCGTGCTGATATTGAACAAGCACTTAATTTACTGATTGAACAAAATTACCAAAGTGATGAGCGCTTTTCGAGTGAATTTATCCAAATGCGTTTTAACCAAGGCAAAGGACCCATCAAAATAGCGGTTGATCTTAGGCAGCGTGGCATCAGCCATTTTGATTTATCAATGTATGATTTTTACGCCTTGGCTCAAAAAATAAGAGTGACTAAATATGGAAATGAAATCCCTAGTGACTACAAAGAGCAAGCCAAACAAAAGCGATTTTTACAATCCAGAGGCTTTGATTTTGAACAAATCAACCAAGCGTTCAGTCATGAATAAAATATTCACTCTGCATTCTCCGCTTTATATCAAATATCCTAATGGCGAAACACGTGTGATTGAGGAGATTTTCCAACATTCAGAAGGGGTCTTATATTTTGAATTGTTTTGGGAGAAAGACCCTGAATACAGTATTCATTTAATTGAAGGCGAGATTACAGGTGATGGCCCATGGCGAGTAGGTGAGTGTAGTTTTCATGTACTTGGGTGTAACCATACTCATCCACAAATGTGTGAAATGCATTCATTTTGGCAACAAGAACTCTTACAAAGGCCTGAGCAATTTAGAGCCAATGACGTGGTAGAAATTGCCTTAGAAAAAGGCGCGATTTTGCCTGAAGATTACCCTGTTAATGATGCACGGTACTACTAAGCCAACTCAAGCATACGATTTTAAAACCCGAGACATCAAGGTTTTAAAAAAGTTACTGCCGTATTTGTTAAAGATGCGCACTCGTGTGATTTGGGCAACCTTATTTTTAATTGCTGCTAAGTTAGCTAATGTTGCTGTTCCTGTTGTTTTAAAAGAGATTGTTGATTCACTAGATCAGACCAATATACTAATGATTTTGCCATTAGGTATGTTGTTCGCTTATGGTGCACTTCGATTGGCCAGCTCGTTGTTTAACGAGCTTAGAGATGCGATTTTTGCCAAGGTTCGTTATCACGCCATGCATCTAATTGCACTTGGTGTTTTTAAGCATTTACACACATTGGATTTGTCTTTCCATCTTGATCGACGTATTGGCGGCATTACTCGTGATATTGATCGAGGCACACAAAGTGTGTCAACTTTATTGTCGATTTTTGTCTTTAACATCATCCCATCATTCTTTGAAATCTGTCTAGTGATTGGGCTTTTATGGATAAATTACGATTCCTTCTTTGCGATAATTTCGCTTTTAACGGTTGTGTTTTATATTGCACTAACTTTAGCAATTACCACTTGGCGTATGAAGTATCGCTATCAAATGAATGACATGCAGTCTGAAGCCAACACCAATGCAGTAGACAGTTTGATTAATTACGAAACAGTTAAATATTTTAATCGTGAAGATTTTGAAGTTAATCGTTATGATAACACCATGGCGCGCTGGGAAGACGTTGCCACCAAGAGTTTTACCTCAATGACAGCGCTTAATTTTGTCCAAGGTGCGGTGATTGCTGTTGGCGTGACTGTTATTTTGATTACAGCGGCGCAAGGCGTAGTGGATCAAAATCTTAGCTTGGGTGATATGATTATGATCCAGGCTTTGCTATTACAGTTGTTTATGCCACTGGGTAGTTTAGGTATTGTTTACCGACAAATTAAACATAATTTTATTGACATGAATAACATGTTTAATTTACTCGAACAAACACCAAAAGTAAGTAACGATCAAGACACACCCGAGCTCAAGGTGGTGCAAGGCAAGGTTGAGTTTAATCAAGTGTCATTTGCTTACCCAGGTAAAGATAAAGTTTTAAAAGACATTAGTTTTAGTATTGAGCCGGGGCAAAAAGTCGCTATTGTGGGGCAGTCTGGCTCTGGAAAATCAACTTTGGCAAAGTTATTGTTCCGCTTTTATGATGTCAGCTCCGGTTCAATTTTGATCGATGGACAAGACATTAAATCTCATCAGCAGCACTCAGTGCAAAAAGCCATTGGTGTGGTGCCACAAGACACAGTCATGTTTAACGAAAGTATTTATTACAACATCGCTTATGGCAAGCAAGATGCCAGTATGCAAGAAGTGAAGCAAGCGGCTAAATTAAGCTTTATTGATGAGTTTATTGACCAGCTACCACAAGGATATGACACACTCGTCGGTGAGCGAGGACTTAAACTCTCAGGCGGTGAGAAGCAGCGCTTGGCGATTGCCAGGGTATTGTTAAAAAATCCACCGATTTTGATTTTTGATGAGGCGACTTCAGCGCTAGATTCTTATTCTGAAAAAATGGTACAAAAAGCATTAAACAGTTTGGCAGACCAGCACACTACTTTTGTTATCGCTCATCGCTTATCAACCATTAAAGATGCTGATAAAATCATCGTGCTTGGTGATGGTGCAATTGTTGAAAGTGGCACACACGAAGCATTACTATCAAGCGGTGGTAAATACGCACAGCTTTGGCAATTACAATCTAAAGACACCTCAAAACAACAATGATGAAATTTACATTAAATAATACTGATCAAAAAGCCCGTCGTGGCCAAATATCTTTTGAACGTGGCAAGGTTGAAACACCTGCTTTTATGCCTGTTGGTACTTATGGTACAGTTAAAGGAATGACGCCCGAAGAGGTGCATGAGACTGGCGCCCAAATTGTTTTGGGTAATACTTTTCATTTAGACATTACGCCAGGCACCGAGGTAATTGAAGCGCATGGCGACTTGCATGATTTTATGCATTGGCAAGGGCCAATACTAACTGACTCTGGTGGATTTCAGGTTTTCAGTTTGGGCGATATGCGCAAGATTAGCGAAAAAGGCGTAGATTTTCGTTCACCTAAAAATGGCGATAAAATTTTCATGGGGCCAGAAGAATCCATGCAAATACAAAAAAAATTAGGCTCCGACATTGTCATGATTTTTGACGAATGTACGCCGTACCCAGCTGATAAGGCCACAGCAGATCAATCAATGCAGTTGTCTCTGCGCTGGGCTAAGCGTTCAAAAGCAGAGCATGAAAAACTAGATAATAAAAATGCTTTATTTGGTATTGTGCAAGGTGGTATGTATGAAGATCTACGTAGTGAATCTGCCAAGGCATTAATTGAAATTGGGTTTGATGGTTATGCGATTGGCGGTTTAAGTGTTGGCGAGCCAAAAGAAGAAATGATTAAGGTATTGGATTATTTACCAGAGCAGTTGCCTGATGATAAGCCACGATATTTAATGGGTGTGGGCACACCTAAAGATTTAGTTGAAGCGGTTGAGCGTGGTATTGATATGTTTGATTGCGTTATGCCAACACGTAATGCACGTAATGGCTATTTGTTCACTTCAGTTGGTATTGTCAAAATTCGAAATGCGCAATATAAATTAGACACAAAACCACTGGATGAAAACTGTGATTGCTACACTTGTCAAAATTATTCTCGTTCGTACTTACACCATTTGCAACGTAAAAATGAAATCTTAGGTGCTCGCCTAGCTACTGTTCATAATTTGTATTACTATCAAGATTTAATGGCACAAATGCGTGATGCTATTGAGCATAACGCCTTTGCAGAATTTAAACAAAAATTTTATACTCTGCAGGATGGCGCGTAGGTGGATAAACGATTATTGTTTTTCGTCGATGAAGGCGGGTTCGATGATTTCACCCCGTTATTTGTTGGTTTAGGTTTTAGAGTTGATTTTGAAGATTCTCAAAGAAAAGCCGTTAAGTTAGCCAAGAAAAATAGCTATCAAGTCTTGGTGGCTGAGTTTAGTCACAACCCTGAATTTCGTGATCGAGTAAGTAATATTGAATCTTTATTGGCCACTTTGGAGAGCCACTCTCCTGAAGTTAAAATCATTATCTTATATGATGAGGTTAACCAGCCACAGCTTGATCAGCTTAAACAGCGCTATAGAATGGATGTAACACTAACTTTTCCAGTTGGTGAAAAAACGATTAAAGACTGTATTAGTGTGTAGTTTGTTTTTTAAAATAGACATCTAACACTTCTCTAGCGAGTGGTGCTGCTTTAGAGCTACCACTGCCTGCATTTTCTACAATCACCGAGATGGCAATTTTTGGATTTTCAACGGGTGCAAATCCGGTAAACAGTGCGTGATCTCTAAGGCGCTCATCTAGGTTGGCAGCAATGTATTGTTCTTCAGCATCTAGGCCAAATACTTGCGCCGTACCAGTCTTACCTGCTAGGGTGTAGGTTAGCCCTTTATTTAGCTTTCTAGCAGTGCCTTTGGGGGCGTAAACAGTTTGTTTCATGCCCTCAATAACATCTTCCCAGTTGTGAATATTTTTGATGGGTATTTGTCGGTGAAGACCTTTGTCAACTTCTTCAATCACTTGGTTAGATGATTGAATATTCTTGAGTATTTTTGGCTGGTAGATTACACCCTTGTTCGCTAAAGCCGCTGTAGCAACTGCAAGTTGCAAGGGGCTACTGGTCATAAAGCCTTGTCCAATACCAGCAATGAGCGTTTCCCCTCTATACCAGGGCTCATCTCTGTTGATTTTTTTCCAAGATTTTGAAGGCAAAATACCGCCACGCTCACCTGGGATGTCAACACCTGTTTTTTCACCAAAGCTAAAGTGTTTTAAATTGTCATGCAATGCATCGATACCCATTTTATTGGCTAAGTCATAAAAAAACACATCACAAGATTGGGCGATTGAATCCTTAACATCGACCACACCATGGCCACTACGTTTCCAGTCATTGAATTTTCGTTTTACGTTAGGGAGCTTGTAATAACCAGGGCAAAAAGTTTTACTATGACTGGTAATGGTGTTACCCTCAAGCCCCGCTAAGGCAACCATAGGCTTAACAGTAGAGCCCGGCGGATACAAGCCCTGAATAGCACGATTGAGTTGTGGGATGTCTTTAGAGGTTTGTAGTAGCTTATAGTTGGCGTGAGAAATTCCATTAACAAACCAATTAGGGTTGTAAATTGGAGTACTTACCATGGTGAGTACTTCGCCATTAGTTACATCAACCACAACAATTGATCCACGTTTACCTTCAAGCAATGATTCTGCTTTTTGTTGCATATCCAAATCAATACTTAAGTATAAATCTTTACCATTTTCTGCTGCTTGAATAATTTGTGTATCAATCACACGGCCAGTGACGTTTCTCTCGATTTGTTTTTTTCCACTTTTCCCGTGTAATAGAACTTCATATTGTTTTTCAATACCGGTTTTTCCAACAAAAGAGGTGCCAAGATAATTTTGCTTATCATAAAAGGATTTATCTTTTTTATTCATTCTGGAAACATAGCCAGCTACGTGAACACTGGAGCCGTCATGAGGGTAGATTCGATGAAAGTAGGGCTCTACATCCACGCCGATAAATTTATTACTAACTAAAAATTCAGCCACCTGCTGCTCACCAAGGTTGTGTTTAAGTGGAATATTATGGAATTTTTTGTAGCGTTTTTTGTTTTTGTAAAACAGTTTAATATCGTCCTCATCAATAAAGCCAAATTGCTTGAGGGATTGCAGCATTTTGGCAATATTTTTGGTTTTTTCAGGGGTAAGTGTGAGTTTGTATGAGAGTTGATTGGTGGCAATAATTCTCCCATCGCGGTCAAATATTTTTCCACGAGTGGGGGTGATGGGCAAAGTACGCATTTGATTGCCCAATGCCTCTTCTGCATAATAATCGTGATTACTAATTTGTAAGTTATAAAGCCTAAGAATTAGCACCGATGTGATAACCAGAATAAACAAGAAAGCCATTAGCACTCTACTTGAGAAAATTTTATTTTCTAGTGCAATGTTACTAATCTTTTCCATGGGTGTATTTTTATTGGTGTTTGCACTTTGACAGTACTAACTTGACCAAAGGCCAAAATAACGCACCTGTTAAAGGTGCAAATAATAAATAATAACTAAAATTAAACCCTTGGATTAAAGTGTGCACTAATAAGAACAGACCTAGATAAATACTCGATGCAACAAAAACATAAACTTGCTGTGTGCTCAAGTTAGAAACAAAGAAAGACTGCTTAACATTTACAATAAAGGCGCTGCTTAAGATCAATGCTAAAGCGTTTTGCCCCAAGATATCACCTTGTAATATATCGAGTAATACACCCAACAATAAGGCCAAGAAAAAACGACCCTTGGCTGGAAAATAAGTTAGCCAATAAATAAAAAACAACAACAGCCAAAAAGGTGAGGCTTCTAATACAGTTTGAGATAAAGGCAATGCGCTAATAATAAGTGCAAAAAAAGTAATTTTTGTTAAAAAGATATAAGGTCGTTGAGTTTTCATTGTTAGTCACTCCCCCCAATAAGAACAAATTCTAACTGCTCGGTTGTTTGTATGGGTGTAAGTTCAATATGTAAAAATGGATCATCAGTGTGTTGTTCTACGTGTGTGACTTTACCCACAGGATAACCAGCTGGAAATTTTGATCCAATAGCACTGGTTAAAAAAACATCACCCACCACCACATCAAAATCAGGCTCAATAAAATTTACCACCAAATTTCCTTGATTTGATGCAATGCCTTTGCTAATACCGCGAACACCATTGCGTTGGCTTTTGATTGGCACATATTGTGTTGGGTCGGTAATCATTAGTACCGTTGCGTATAAAGGCGTTGTTTGTGTTATTTGCCCAATAACACCTTTAGGGCCTAGCACTACTTGGCCGATTTCGAGTTCGTCATTACTGCCTTTGTTAATAACAATTTGTTTTTTAAGTCGAGATTGACTAACGGAGCTAACACGACTCAATGTAAATTTTTGATCACTAATTTGATAACTTGCACCTAGTAATTGCTTGAGTTTTTGATTTTCTAACAGTAGAGCGTTACGTGTTTGTAAATTTGCTTTTAATCGTACTACTTCGCCACTAAGCTGCTTGTTTTTATTGAGTAGGGCTTGTTTTGATGTGCCTTGTTCGTCAACCCAAATGTAGAGCTGAGAAGGTAGATTGACCACCAAATAAATTGGCGAAATAAGCTTTGCAATAGACTGCTTAACACTGTCTAAGTAAGAAAATTTATAATCTGAAAGAATCAGAAAAATTGCAATAAAAACCGGCGTAAAAAGTTTAAGAAACTGCATAACTCAACTGTCCCAATACATCGATTCTTATAAAATTATTCTGCAGCTAAGAATCCCATGCTGTGCTTGCTAATCATATCAAGTGCCACACCACCACCGCGTGCAACACAAGTAAGTGGATCATCAGCAATACGTACTGGTAAATTGGTTTCTTGGTTAATGAGTTTATCTAAGCCTTCTAAAAGGGCGCCACCACCGGTTAATACTAAGCCATTTTCTGCAATATCAGAGCTCAATTCTGGCGGTGTTTGCTCTAATGCTGTCCTGACTGCACCAACAATAGCTGCCAAAGGTTCTTGCAATGATTCTCTAATTTCTGTATTGGTTACCTCAAAGCTAACGGGGATGCCTTTGGCGACATCACGACCTCTAAATTCTATTTTTTTAACAGCACTAGATTTAAAGGCTGATCCAACTTCTTCTTTAATTTGTTCAGCCGTAGCTTCGCCGATAATAATGCCGTGTTCACGTCGTACAAATCTTATAATGTTGTCATCAAACACATCGCCACCAACACGTAGCGAATCAGAATAAACGATACCGTTAAGCGACATAATAGCAATCTCTGTTGTGCCACCACCAATATCAATGACCATAGCGCCTGAGGCTTCTTCGATTGCCATACCAGCGCCGAGCGCTGCCGCCATGGGTTCTTCAATTAAATACACATCACGTGCACCTGCACCAACCGCACTTTCTTTAATAGCACGACGCTCAACTTGAGTAGCGCCACAAGGCACACAAATAAGCACTTTAGGACTTGGAGAGAAAAAACCAGATTTAAGGACTTTGCGAATGAAGTGTTGTAGCATTTTTTCAGTGACTTTGAAGTCGGCAATAACGCCGTCCTTCATAGGGCGAATTGCTTCAATGCTACCAGGTGTTCTACCCAGCATATTTTTGGCGTCTTGACCAACAGCAATAACAGTTGATTCTAACGAGCCTCGATCATTGCGAATAGCCACAACAGAGGGTTCATTTAAAACGACTGCGCCATCCATATGGATCAATGTATTAGCGGTGCCTAAATCGATAGAAAGGTTCTGACCTTTAAAAAAATCAAACATAAAAATTCCTGATTAAATATTAGATAAAATAAAGATATATAATACTATAAATAATTAAAGATTCTTTAATAAAATTCAGGCAATCGTTCATTGATAAAAATATGAAAATCAAGCAACAACATGTGATTGAAAGCGTTTGCAATGCCTTGCAATATATTTCTTATTATCACGCACCAGATTTTATTCAAGCCATGACAAATGCGCTCGATAAAGAAACGCATCAATCTGCTAAAAATGCCATTGCTCAGATTTTAATTAATTCCAAAATGTCAGCCCTGGGCCAGCGTCCAATGTGTCAAGATACTGGCATTGTTAATGTGTTTGTTGAAGTGGGTATGGATGTTACTTGGGAGGCAGAATTATCTTTAGAAGATATGATTAACGAAGGGGTTAGGCAAGCCTATACCAGTTCTGATAATCCACTACGTGCTTCAATTGTTGAAGACCCTTTGTTTGCTAGAAGTAACACCAAAGATAACACGCCTGCCGTTATTCACATGAAAGTAGTAAAAGGCAATACTGTTGACTTTATCGTTGCAGCCAAAGGCTGTGGCTCTGAAAATAAAGCAAAATTTGCCGTATTACAGCCCAATGACAGCGTTGCTGACTGGGTGTTAAAAACCATTCCAACGATGGGTGCAGGCTGGTGTCCACCAGGCGTTATTGGTATTGGTGTCGGCGGTACTGCTGAAAAAGCCATGCTTATGGCTAAACAAAGCTTAATGGACCCAATTGATATTACTGAAGTCGCTCAAAAAACCAGCCCAACCAAGGTGGAGCAACTGCGCTTAGATTTAATGGATAAAATTAATGATTTGGGTATTGGCGCCCAAGGTTTGGGCGGGTTGACCACGGTGTTAGATGTCAAAATTCAAGATTACCCAACCCATGCAGCCTCACAGCCAGTTGCCATGATTCCAAATTGTGCTGCGACGCGCCACTTGCATTTTTCCATGGATGGCTCAGGTGTGGCCGAGTTGCCAGAAGTTGATATGAGTATTTATCCTGATTTGGAAATGGACTATTCCCAATATAAACAGGTTGATTTAAATTCATTGACTCGTGAGCAAATGGGCGATTGGAATATTGGTGACACTTTGTTGCTTACCGGTACGATTATCACTGGACGTGACGCTGCACATTCACGACTTAAGCAAATGCTTGATAATGGCGAAGGCTTGCCCAAAGGTGTAGATTTTAATAACAAATTTATTTATTATGTCGGCCCAGTTGATGCGGTGGGCGACGAAGTAATTGGCCCTGCAGGCCCAACGACAGCTACGCGTATGGACAAATTTACCGACATGATGTTAGAAAATACAAACATCCTAGGCATGATTGGTAAGGCTGAGCGCGGTCAATCTACCATACAAAGTATTAAAAAACACAAAGCCAGCTATTTAATTGCAGTCGGTGGTGCGGCATATCTTATTTCTAAATCGATTAAAAGTGCTAAAAAAATCGCCTTTGAAGAGATGGGCATGGAAGCCATTTACGAGTTAGAGGTAAAAGATATGCCGGTAACCGTTGCTGTGGATAGTGAAGGGCATAATATTCATAGTATTTTTCAAAACGTTCAAGTAATTTCTGACTAAAGTATAATTACCCCTGAAGTTGGTCGGATGGTCGCTGGTGAGTTTACTTATCAGAGGAAAGTCCGGGCTCCATAGAGCAAAGTGCTAGCTAACAGCTAGGTATGGTGACATAATGGAAAGTGCTGCAGAAATTTAAACCGCCTGTTTCGATAGGTAAGGGTGAGAAGGTGCGGTAAGAGCGCACCGCGCGTTTGGTGACAACCGTGGCAAGGTAAACCCCACTTGGAGCAAGCTCAAATAGGCTACCATTGATGCGGCTCGCATAAGGTAGCGGGTAGAGTGCTAAAGCGTTTTGGCAACAATGCGCGTAGATGAATGACTATCTATTACAGAACCCGGCTTACAGACCGACTTCATTTTTACTTCCTCTTTTCCCTTCTTACTGCGTTAAATATCAAAAAATACTCAATCACATGGTTGTATCCATGTTCAATCGTATTTATTAACATTTGCCTTGCAGGAAGACAAAATACTCGTAAAAACAGTATTTATCAATTATTATGCATTTTGTTGTAGAATAAAAGCATGAAACTTATTCAGAAAATATTGATTGTTCTTTTTATAGGTGTTTCAGCTAATGTTTATGCTGATAAAGAGATACTTTTTACTGATAAAAATATAACTATTTATGCTGATAACACGGTGGTTTATGCCGATGGCAGTGTGCCAGTATTTAAACCTTCAAGCACTTGGGTGGAGGAAGATTTTTTCACGCAACAAGAAAAATACTGTGAAGTGGATTCTAAGTATGTCGATAAACTTAAGAAAAGTTTAAGAACTAAAGTACAGCAATAAAGCCTATTTTATTTGTGCAATCACTGCACGATCATTGTTGTTGTAGTCTTTGAAAGTTTTAATATTATGGAATTTTTCACTTAGTAAATTAACAATTTTTTCTTGCTGGTCAAAGCCATGCTCAAGTAATAAATAACCGTCTTTATTAAGGTATTCGGGTGCGTTATCAATAATAATACGAATATCATCTAGGCCATCTTTTCCAGCAGTGAGTGCTGTTATTGGCTCATAAGTTAAATCATCTAAGTGGGCATCATTTTCTTCAATGTAAGGCGGATTAGAGATAACAAGATCAAAAGTTTGACCAGGTGTCGCATCAAACCAACTACCTTGAGTGAAATTAATATCAGCTGTTGTATTGGATTTAGCCACATCAAGTGCTGCTTGAGAAAAATCAGTTGCACTGACTTTCCAACGTGGATTTATATCAGCCAAAGTAACAGCAATAATGCCACTACCTGTGCCTAAATCTAACACTGTAATTTTTTGATTTTTTTTGAATAAATCAAGTGTAATATCGATTAACAGTTCAGTCTCTGGGCGGGGGATTAGCGTGTCTTTTGTGACTTTAAAATCAAGATGGTAAAAGCCTTTTTTGCCACTAAGATAAGCAAAAGGAGTGCCTTGTTCACGTTGCTGAATAAGGCTTAAAAGCTGTTGTTGTTGCTTGCTGTTTAAAGCGTAATCACTTTGCGCATAAAGCTCAGTGTTGGATTTTTCCAATACTAAAGACAAAAGTGGCGCAATATCACATGCGCCACTTTTTAAATAATCTTGAACCGTTTTCAAGGCTTATAAATTAACTGTTGTTAATCCTAAAGATTTCCAAGAGTTCATACCGCCACGGTAGTATTTAAGTTTTGCAGCAGGGTAGCCATATTTAAGCAAAGCAGTAATCGCCGCCGGTGTTTGACCACACCAAACGCCATTACAATACATGATCAAAGTTTTAGCGTACGAAAAATCATACACATCGTCCACCTGAACACCTAGTTGATCTTCCATAATTTCCAGTGCTTTTTCTTTGTTTTTAAATCTTGTATAAGGAATATTAACTGCTGTTGGAATGCCGCCCGAGATTACTGGCCAGTTAGGTGTGCGTGTATCGATCACTAAAATTGTATCGTCACCTGCTGATCTTTGTTTGACATATTCAATAACATCAAGCTCACCAATGGTGTCAACTGCATGTGGTGCAAATGGATGCATTTTTTGAATTTTTCCACGGGCTGTTTTTACATAAAAACTCGAGATTTCATTGTCTCTATCTTGGTCTCTTTGTAGTTTGACTACCTCGCCTTGGTGAGTAATATCAATTGATACAACACCGGGTGAAATAAACACCTCTTTAGTTACTTCACCTTCAGCGTTAACACCAATCGCCATTAAACTGGTTAATAATAAAATTAGTTTTTTCATGGTTTCTCTCCTCTTATTTAAGTTTTTTTTAAATCAATGAAATTTTTTACAGCAACAATCAGCCCTAAACCAATAAACGCCCCCGGCGGCAAAACTGCCAACAAAGTACCTTGATAATTATCAAAGACTGTAACGCTTAGTGTATCACCCAAGCTACCGAGTAGCAAGCTAGATTGGTCAAACAATGTGCCGGCGCCAATCAGTTCACGCATTGCACCTAATAGAATCAACACCAACGAAAAACCAATACCCATCATTAGGCCGTCGAGCGCTGATTTACCCCAAGTATTTTTGCTGGCATACGCCTCTGCCCTGCCTAGAATGGCACAATTGGTTACAATCAGTGGCACAAAAATACCTAAAATTAAATACAAATCATAAAAATAGGATTGCATTAATAATTCAACAATGGTCACAAATGATGCGATCAGTAAAACAAAAATAGGGATGCGCACTTCTTTCGAGACGTGATGACGAAAGATAGAGATTGTTGTGTTTGAAGCAACCAACACAAAGGTTGTAGCTAACCCAAGTGCGATAGAATTAACCACATTGTTGGTGACTGCTAATAGTGGACATAGGCCTAATAATGCAACCAAGGCTTGGTTGTTATTCCACAAGCCGTTTTTTGCAATTTTGATGTAATCTTCCATAAGGCTTGATTATATCAAGCTATACAGAAGATAGGGGCTTAGTGCTTTTAAGAAAAAGCTATCTCGTTATTGACAACATCGGCATTGATAGTTGACCCAGGCAAAAACTCTCCAGCAAGTATTTTTTGAGAAAGTGGATTCTCTAAAAGCTGCTGAATAGTTCTTTTGAGTGGTCTAGCGCCAAATACAGGGTCATAACCCCTGTCAACAATCAGAGCTATTGCTTGATCACTGAGTGACAACTTAAGTTCTAAATCAGCAAGGCGAGACTGTAGTATTTCGATTTGAATCTTGGCAATGCCAGAAATTTGATCTTTACCCAAACTATCAAAGGTGACAATTTCATCGATACGATTGACAAACTCAGGGCGGAAATGTTCACCAACAATTTTCATTAATTCGGCTGACATATCTTTACCTGGGTTGTCTTGAATCAGATGCGAGCCTAGATTTGAAGTCATTACAATTACGGTATTTTTAAAGTCAACTGTTCGACCTTGGCCATCAGTTAAGCGACCATCATCAAGCACTTGTAAAAGCACATTGAACACATCGGGATGGGCTTTTTCTACTTCATCTAATAAAATGATAGAGTAAGGCTTGCGACGCACAGCTTCGGTTAATACACCGCCTTGCTCATAGCCTACATAACCCGGAGGTGCGCCAATCAAACGAGAAACCGAATGTTTTTCCATAAACTCACTCATGTCCACTCGTACAATTGCTTGCTCGGTATCAAATAAAAAATCTGCTAATGCTTTAGTAAGCTCAGTTTTACCCACACCAGTAGGGCCCATAAATAAAAATGAACCATCAGGACGATTAGGATCAGACAAACCTGCACGTGAACGACGCACAGCATCAGAAATTACTTTAACTGCTTTATCTTGTCCAACTAAACGCTTATGAATGATACTTTCCATTTGTAAAAGCTTGTCCTTTTCACCTTCCATCATTTTGTCAACAGGGATACCTGTCCAGCGCGCAACAATATGGGCAATTTCATCTTCAGTAACTTTATTACGAAGTAGGGTCATATCTTGCCCATCATCAGATTCAGCCTGGATGATTTTGGCTTCAAGTTCAGGAATTTTTCCATATTGAAGTTCACTCATTTTTGCCAAATCATTATTGCGATGTGCCAATTCAAAATCAGTTTTAGCTTGTTCCAATTCTTCTTTTAAATGTTGTGCGCCTTGCACCACAGATTTTTCTTTTTTCCAGATTTCTTCAAAATCGCTGTATTCTTTTTCAAGCTTATTAATGGTTTTTTCTAATTCCTTAAATCGCTCTTTACTTGATTTATCCTTTTCTTTCTTTAGCGCCATGCGTTCAATTTTTAGCTGCACTAATTTACGGTCAAGTTTATCCATTGATTCAGGTTTTGAATCAATCTCCATGCGAATTTGTGACGCAGCTTCATCAATCAAATCAATGGCTTTATCGGGTAATTGCCTATCGGTAATGTAGCGTGTTGAATAAGTAACCGCAGCAATAATTGCAGGATCAGTAATTTCTACACCATGATGAACTTCGTATTTTTCTTTTAGTCCGCGCAAGATCGCAATCGTATCTTCTTGGGTGGGTTCATCAACCAGTACTTTTTGGAATCGGCGCTCCATGGCAGAGTCTTTTTCAATATGCTCACGATATTCATTTAATGTAGTTGCGCCCATGCAATGCAGATCACCACGTGCCAGTGCTGGTTTAAGCATGTTTCCAGCATCCATAGACCCTTCGCCTTTTCCTGCGCCCATCATTGTATGTAATTCATCGATAAACAATATTACTTGACCGTTTTCTGCTTCAAGATCGTTTAGTACGGCTTTCATTCTTTCTTCAAATTCACCTTTATATTTTGCACCTGCAACTAGTGCTGCCATATCTAAAGAGAGTAAGCGTTTGCCTTTAATGCCTTCTGGTACTTCGTTATTAATAATGCGTTGTGCTAAGCCTTCAGCAATCGCAGTTTTACCAACACCTGGCTCACCAATGAGTACTGGGTTGTTTTTAGTGCGACGCTGCAATACTTGAATGGCACGACGAATTTCACCATCACGACCAATAACAGGATCTAGCTTCCCATCAATTGCCAGTTGAGTTAAATCTTGTGTGTATTTGTTTAGTGCGTCTCTTTGTGTTTCTGCATTTTGATCATTCACGCTTTGTCCTCCTCTAAGGGTATCAATTGCAGC
>Ga0209658_1001130_pt1 | contig 17025 bp, 21 predicted proteins | sample SaaInlV_150m_DNA_6_FD_184656 | JGI IMG/M metagenome (GOLD analysis project Ga0209658, IMG submission 184656) | Marine microbial communities from expanding oxygen minimum zones in the Saanich Inlet - SI037_S4LV_150m_DNA (SPAdes) (version 2) | ecosystem: Environmental > Aquatic > Marine >...
AAACTACCTAAGATTGCAGGATACGATATGACACTAACGGGTCACGTATTCAACGCACTCGATGCAGTTTATGTACAAGACGCAGTTGACAACTCACAGTATAATGGATTTGGTGATAAACTTCACTTAGCTCATAATGCTGAAGTATTTCTTGGAACACCAAGATACTTTAACTTGGGATTATCAGTTAATTTCTAAAATAGTAATATATGGGGGCTAGGAAACTGGCCCCCATCATTACTAAAAAAAAGCTTGACAAGTATAGGTTTTTATTCGTATATTCACATATGTTAATTTGGAGAATTACATAGTTGTATCAATCAATCTGGTATGATAATTACAAAAAGAAGTTTCATTTATGGGATGATAAAAATGGATATCATGTGATACCATATCGACCCTATGCCTATGTAAAGCATTCAGGGGGAACTCATGTTAGTCTTTACGGAGATAGATTAAAAAAGGTTTTTGATTTCGATAAAGAAGATCCTAATCTATTCGAAAGTGATCTTCCACCAACAACAAGATTTTTAGTAGATCAATATGGAAAAAGTGATGATGTGTCAGAAGGACATAGATTAGTTTTTATTGATATTGAGGTCGAGGTTACGGAAGGATTTCCTGATGTTTCAAAGGCACAAAATGCTATAACTGCGATTACAATATGGGATAAAATAACGGATAGTTATTTCACTTATGTTCTGGATCCAAGGAAACAGATAGAAAATTATATTAAAGGAAATATAGAGGTAGAGTTATTTAGTACAGAATATGAAATGTTGAATAAGTTTTTCCAAAAGTATATGGAAATAAGACCAACTATTATTAGTGGGTGGAATTCAGATTTTTTTGACGTACCATATCTTTATAATAGGGCAGTTAGTGTTTTAGGTCAAAGTGTGGCGGGGTTATTATCTCCGATTAGTAAAGTACAATGGAGTGATTATAAAAGTCGTTATGTGATAGCAGGTGTAAATTGTTTAGATTATTTTGCACTATACAGGAAGTTTACATTTATTCAACAATCAAGTTATCGTTTAGATTACATTGGTGAAGTTGAAGTGGGTATGAAAAAGATAGATTATGAAGGTACTCTTAATGAGTTATATGAAAATGATTTACAAAAGTTTATAGATTACAATATTCGAGATGTACAGATATTGGTAGAGTTGGATAAAAAATTAAATTATATTGAGATTGCTCGAGGTGTGGCACATCTTGGACACATACCATATGAAGAAGTCTATATGAGTTCTCGGTATCTTGAAGGGGCGATATTAGTTTATTTGAAAAGTAATGGTATTGTGGCTCCAAATAAACCAAAAAAGGTAAAGAAAAAAGAAGAAAAGTTTGCAGGTGCTTATGTTCAAGATCCACAAAAAGGTAAACATGATTGGGTTTATGATTTAGATATTACATCAATGTATCCTGCAGTAATTAGAACACTTAATATTTCTCCTGAAACAAAGATTGGTAAAATAAAAGGTTGGGATGCTGGAAAGTTTATCAGGAAAGGTAATACAAAAACTTATTCTATTTTAGATAGTAATGAAAAAGAAATAAATAAATTTACTGAAACTGAATTGAAGGATTATTTTGAAAGAACAGATGTAAGTGTATCAAGTAATGGTATAATGTATCGTACAGATAAACAAGGGTTGATTCCTGCACTATTAACTAAATGGTTCAATGAACGAGTAGAGATGAGAAAACTTGTAAAGAAATTTAATGAACAAGGTGATAAAGAAAAAGAAGAATATTTTGATAGACGACAATATCTACAGAAGATTATTTTAAACTCATTATATGGTGTATTAGGATTACCAGTATTTAGATTCTATGATTTGGATAATGCGGAGGCTACTACTCTTACAGGTCAATCATTGATTAAATTTAGTAGGAAGATTACAAATCATTTCTATAATAAAGAGTTGGGAGATACAAAAGACCACGTTATCTATATTGATACAGATTCTATTTTCGCATCCGCAGTACCATTGATTGAACATAGATTTCCAAATCAAGAATTATCTGATACAATGATGACTCAAAGAATTATGGAAGTTACATCAGAGGTTCAAGATTATTTGAATAAAAGTTATGATTTTTTTTCTAAGAAGTTTTTAAATGTAGATAAGCACGTTTTTGATATTAAACAAGAGGTAATCGCAAAGACAGGATTATTTATTGTGAAGAAACGGTATGGATTGAAGATTATCAATGATGCTGGTAGGAAAGTAAATAAGATTCATGTAAAAGGATTGGATACAGTTCGTAGTAATTTTGCAGTTGCTATGAAAAAGTTATTGAGTAGTGTTTTAGAAGATATATTGACGGATGTTCCAAAAGAAAAAATTGATGATAGAATAACATTATTTAAAAGGAATATGCATATGTTACATTATGATGTGATGGCAAATCCAATTGGGGTGAAGGGTATTCAAAAGTACATCCAAAAATCAGATGATACATTTCAGTTATTTAAAAAAGGTGCACCAGTTCATGTGAAATCGGCTATAAATTATAATTCATTATTACAACATTGGTATGAGGGTAGGAAATATGAAAAAATATCAAATGGGACTAAAATTAAATGGGTTTATTTAAAAGATAATGAGTTTGGATTTGATACCATAGCATATAAAGGTTATGAGGATCCACCTCAAATATTAGAATTAATAAAGAATAAGATAGACCACAATAAAATGTACGAACAAGCGATGTCTAAAAAACTTGGTATGTTTTATGAAGCTATGGGCTGGGATGGTATAGTTGATAAACAGCAAAGTATTGAAAGATTTTTTTAGTTTTGAGAAAACTAATATATATGTATATATAACAAGATAATTTAATTAAGGAACAAAGGTTATGCAAAAAAGTGAACTAATAAGATTTATTAACAAATACAGTTTGGGTACTGAGATTAAATCTGCAAAATGGGAATCTTCTGGAACAAGTTTATCTACAAGAGTTATTACTGGTGATAAGTCGGTTGTAGGTAGTGTTGTTTGGGGAAAATCAAAAGGTATAGATCCATCAGAACTTGGTGTTTATAATACACCACAATTACAGGCATTGTTGTCAGTAGTTGGAGATGATATTGACTTTAAGTTATCCCGTATGGGTGATAAGTATGTAAGTGTGGATTTAAAAGATAAAAATCATGGTACTATTTCAAAATATATGTTGAGTGATTTATCTGTAATTCCAACACCACCACCATTGAAGAATTTACCACCTGAATGGGATTTGAATATAAAACTTGATAAGTATTTTATAAATACTTTCATTGTAGGAGCAGGTGCATTGAGTGAAACCGATACATTTACAGTTATCGCACAAGATGGTGAAGTAAATATTGTTATTGGTTTTAGTAATGTTGGAACTAACAGAGTTACTATTCCAATTAAGGTAGATACATTTAAAGAAATTCCTCCTGTACATTTTCATTCGGGAATGTTTTCAAATATTTTACAGGCAAATAAAGAGTGTGAAAGTGTGAGTATGAAAATATCAAGTAAGGGTTTAATAAAACTGAACTTTGAAATAGATGATTTTGAAGCAGAATATTATTTGGTAGCAACTCAAAATGTAAATTAGTGTATTTAGAGTATTTTGATAAGTTCTTAAATATGAAACCATATCTTTTCATTGATGAAAGGGAATGGGATTATATTAAACAAACATTTGAAAAACAAGATGTGAGAGAAAGTCTCGCAAAAGTTGCAATGACTTATCCACTACCATATATGGATATTACAGAGAATGATGCATACAAAGAGTTACAAAAACTTAAAGGTATGAGACATAATGAGTTGTTGGTAGAAGGTGAGTGGTTTGCAAGAGAAGGTACAAAATATCGTTACGATTTAACATTTGAGGGTAAACAACAATACTTTCGAAGAATTAATACAGGTAACGATTCAAGTAATTACTTTCAACAATCAAATAGATGGAGTGTTGATGGGACAATTGCTCCAGGCCCACTTAGAACTTGGAATAGTCATAAGTTTATGACAACATTAATTGGTTCTGCATATTCACTCAAACTTCCAAAGATAGATAAGAGTGCATTTAGAACTATGATTGGATTGAGAAAGTATATTTGTTCTCAATTTAAACCTAATGTGGCAAAAGTACTATATGATAAATTGGATAGTGAGAACATATTAGACTTTAGTGCAGGTTGGGGGGATAGGTTGGCTGGATTCTATGCAAGTGAATATGGTAAATATTATTTAGGAATAGATCCACGAAAAGAAAATCATCCTATTTATGAAGAACAAATAGAATTTTATAATAAACATATTGGATTTTTTGAAATTGAAAAGGATTGTGGTTTTATATGTGAACCTGCAGAGGATGTTGATTATAAACCATATAAAAATAAATTTGATACCGTATTTACATCACCACCATATTTTTCAGTAGAGAGATATAGTTATGAAGATACTCAAAGTTGGGTACGATATAAAGAAATAGATGATTGGAATAAAAACTTTTTACAGAAAACTATTGAAAATTTATGGGGTTCTATTAAGAGTGGTGGATATTTATTAGTGAATATTGCTGATGTATTTGCTAGAACTGGAGCACAAAGAAATATGGTAGAGATTTGTAATCCTATGAATGATTTTTTATCAACATTTAGTGATTCAAAGTATCAAGGTTGTATTGGAATGGAAATGGCTAAACGACCAAATAGTGGTGGAGCTGGAATGGCAAAGGCAAGTGATGAAAGGTTTCACGACTCTACGATTAAGAAAGCAGAAGAAACTAAAGATAAACGGTTTTGTGAACCAATTTGGGTTTGGAAAAAATTGTGAGTAAAAAGAAACCAGATAATGTAGCTGACAATCCAGGAATACTTCCTTATGGTAGTAATGTTGGAGCACCAGCAATAAAATCTACAGATGTAGATACTTGGAAAAATGAAAAGGTTGTAAAGACTAATCATTATTTTGAAACTCGTTATAAGGAAATACGGAACGAGTATCTACAGATGATGGAACAATATCAATATAATAAATTGGTATACAGTTCTCAGTTTAAGTTTGAACCAATTAAAGGACATACATATTATTTGTATCAACGAGAGAATGGTAAGTTATGGTTAAGTTTGATAGAACCCAACCAATGGGATCAGATATTCGTAGGAGCATTTGAGTTGGATTCAAATGACAAATGGGAAAAAATAAATGAATGAAATAAAACACTCTTTATGGGTGGAAAAATATCGGCCTTCTTCTATGGATACTTACATTGGGAATGAACATCTCAAAAGTAAAGTGTCTATATATCTTGAGAGTGGCGACTTACCACATCTTCTTCTATTTGGAAGAGCCGGTACAGGTAAGACCACTCTCGCTAAATTATTAGTGAATAATATAGATTGTGATTATCTATATATTAATGCATCAGATGAAAATAGTGTAGACGTTGTACGAGATAAAGTAAAGAACTTCGCATCTACACTTGGATTCCAAGAGATGAAAATTATTATCTTGGACGAGTGTGATTATATTACACCAAACGCTCAGGCTGCATTAAGAAACCTAATGGAAACATTTAGTAAACATTGTCGTTTTATATTGACTTGTAATTATGTTGAGAGAATCATAGACCCAATACAATCAAGGTGTCAATCATTTCAGATTATACCACCCGATAGAAAACAAGTAGCACAACATTTATCAAATATATTAGACAATGAAAATGTTAAATATGAGTTAGATAATGTTGTAACGATAGTAAATGGTGGATATCCTGATATTCGTAGAGTTATAAATGGGGCACAACGACAAGTAGTAAATAATGAACTTGTAATAGATAAGAATACTATTATACAAAATGATTATAAACTACAAGTATTAGAAATTTTAGAGAAACAAGATAAAAAGAATTCGTTTAAGAATATAAGACAATTATTGGCAGATTCAAAAGTTACAGATTTTAGTGATTTATTTAGATTATTGTTTGATACCGTAGATGACTGGGGCAAAGGACATATAGCAGAATGTATTTTGATTCTAAGTAAGTATCAACAATCAGATGCAGTTGTAGTGGATAAAGAAATAAACATTATGGCTATGTTTGTGGAGATAATTGGAAAAATAAAATGAGAAAAGGATTTTGTGTAGCACCTTTTAGGAATGCAGAATTTTTTCACGATGGGAAAGTGTGGCAATGTGTATCTGGAGAATGGAAAGAAGATGAACAAAAATGGAAAAATGCTTGGATAACTTGTGGCCCTTCTGGAAATTCGTTAGAAGATGGTTGGGATGATATTTGGAATGGTGAAGTGGCACAAAAATTAAGACAATCAATGCATGATGGAGATTTTAAATATTGTGATTCAACTGAATGTGGATTTTTAAATCGATGGTATAATGATGATGTAGATGAAACCATTTACGATAATGGATACTTTCCAATTTATGATGAATCAACATTTCATAAGTTATGGAATGCAAAAGAAATAAATCCTAATGGTGAAGAGAAGTGGAAGAAAATTATATCAGAAAAAATAGTAAAGTTGCCATGGGGTCCTGAGTGTATTATATTTTCTCATGATAGAAGTTGTAATTTGAAATGTCCGAGTTGTAGGTTAGATTATATACAGACAGCTGGAAAAGAAAGAGAGAAATCAGAGAAAATACAAAAGGTTATTTTGTGTGATTCTATGGATGACGCCCACGAATTGTATGTTACTGCGAGTGGTGATGGATTTGGTGGAGAATTTTGGAGAAATCTTTTAAAATCTATTAACATGGAGAAATATCCCAATACAAGGAATTTACATTTACATACAAATGGTAATGGGTGGACTAAAAAGATGTGGAATAGTTTAAGTAATTTACATGACATTCCACGAATAACTGCTGAAATTAGTATTGATGCTTGTGTTGAAGAAACTTATAATAAAATTAGAGTGGGTGGTAATTGGAAAACACTACAAAAGAATTTATATTTTATATTTACAGAAATACCAAATTTGGATTTTGTAAGAATGACATTTGTTGTACAAGATAACAATTATAATGAAATGATTGGTTTTATAATGATGTCAGATTATTTTCAGAAATTAAATGATATGAAAACTGAAGTTAATTTTATTCACATAAATAATTGGGGAACATTTACTGATGATATTTGGAAAATAAAAAATATAAATCATAAAGAACATCCAGAACATAAGGATTTTATAAGTGAACTTGAAAATGTAAAATCTTTACGAAAGAAATATAAAAATTTACAAATTTATACAAACATAGAGGAAAAAAAATGACTACGAAACCAATGAAACCATTAGGAAAAAAACAAAAAACTGTAGATTTGTCTAAGGCAGATACTTTACAATGTGAGGAATGTGATAATTATTTGTTTATTACCTCATATGTTATTAAACGAGTTTCTGCAATTTTATCACCAAATGGACAAGAAGGATTAGTTCCAATTCAAGTTTATAGTTGTGGTAATTGTGGTACAGTTCCAAAAAAGTTATTAGAAGGTAGTGGACTTGAAACCTAAAGGTCTATTTGATCATCTTAATCATATAACAATAAATAAAACAAAAGATTATTGGATCACTTTAACAGAAACAGAGAAGAAACAATGGTCTAATTATATGATTAATCGTTTTCTCTCTATGAAAATGGAGTGGACTGATTTTGTTAATGAAATACAGAAATTAAAGCTTGACCCACGTCAGCTTTATGTTGTATATTCCAGTATATTACCGAAGGGTAAGCAGTATTTAAAATATATTAAGAAGAAAAAAGACCCTATTTATAATACACAAGTTGTTCAGAAAATTTCTGAATATTTCGAATGTAGTCAATCCGAATCGGAAGACTATTTAAAACTATTATCTAAAAAACAAATTAGAGAATTGGTATCTAAATACGGGTATACCGATAAAGAGTTAAAACAAATGGGAATATGATATGATAGTTCCAAATAATATATTAGATGATATGGAGAAAAAACACAAAATGAAAGTTATTAAAGAAGCAAGTACAAAAAAAGAAGTAAATTCTTATTTAACAGGTGACCATGGCGACATTGTGACACTGATGGAACAAGAATGGCCAGAGATGACCAAAGAATTTAAAAGATTACAACAAGAACAATATGTATTGTTCTGTCACAAACAACACGATTACGGTCCAGGTAACATAAGTGTTGGAACACAATTACAAACAAAGGATGAGATACATTTATCACTTACGGGTCTATGGTTTAGAATGAATGATAAGATTCAAAGATTAAAAACTTTATTGATGAGTGGTAAGAAAGCCGCAGTAAATGGTGAACCGATGGAAGATGCTTATCTTGATGTATCCAACTATGGAATTATGGCAACAATCGTAAAGAATGGCAAATGGGGCAAGTAGAAACTAAACAAGTTAATATAAGTTATTCTCAATATTCTATGTGGGCACAATGTCCGTATAGATGGAAATTAAATTACATTGATAGATTATCCAGCTTTACAGATAGTATTCATACTTTATTCGGTACAGCGATGCATGAAACTATGCAAACTTGGATACATTGTATTTATAATAAGACAGCTAAGTTAGCAAATGAATTAGATTTGGAAGATTTACTACTTTCTCGAATGAAGACACTTTACCACGAGAAAATGGAATTGGAGGGGGCAGAACATTTTACCACTCCCGAAGAATTAACAGAATTTTGGAAAGATGGATGTGCAATTTTAGATTTTCTTAAAAAACGTAGAGGTGATTATTTTTCTAAAAAGGGTTATGAACTATTAGGAATAGAAACTGAACTAAATTTTCCACTAAAAGATGGAATTATGTTTAGAGGATTTATAGATTTAGTTATTAAAAATAAAATAACTCAAAAAATAAAAATTATAGATATAAAGACTTCCACGATGGGTTGGAATAAGTGGATGAAAGCAGATAAGAATAAAACATCACAACTTTTGTTATATAAACAGTTTTATTCAAAGATGTATGATTATCCAATTGATAAGATTGATGTAGAATACTTTATCGTTAAACGTAGATTGTATGAAAATGTAGATTGGCCTCAAAAAAGAGTTCAATATTTTTCACCTGCAAGTGGTACACCATCTATGAATAAAGTAATACTTAATTTAAAGAATTTTGTTAAAGAGGGCTTTGTAAACGGAAAGCATAATACGGAACATACTTTTAAAAAGGAAGCGTCCAAGAAAAACTGTAGATGGTGTGAATTTAACCAGACGGAACATTGTGATGCGGGAGTGAAATAATGGGATTACAGAAAATTAGTTTAAGAATGTATCTACCACATTTATTGGAAAATAAAAAGACATTAGAATTTTTAACAGCCACCTACGAAGAATTAAAAAATCCAACAATTTTATATTTGTGGTATGATAAGAAAGAAGATAAAGTTGAACCAAAAAAACTTAAATCTTTTATATCTGCGTGGGAACGTAGGGATCATTATAGAACTTTTATACATACCAAATTGGTTTCAGGCCCTCAAAATTTTATATGGTTTGATATTGTGCCTGCTGGAATTAATACATCCGAGGTATCTGGTAGGTTTCAATATCATTATTATAATTCGGATAAATTGGTGGACGGTATTAAACAATTTAAAGAAATTGTAGATTTTTGTTCTCATAATAAACAAGTTAAAAAACAAAAAAGAACTGACTGAAAGTATAAATGAAGATAGGTATCGTAGGTAGTAGAGAATACGAGAATAAATTAAAAATAAAAGAATTTATTTTTCAATTGAAAGAAAAATTTGGAGATGAATTAGTAATAGTTAGTGGTGGTCAAAAAGAGGGGGCCGATGGTTACGCTAAGAAATTTTCACTTGGATTTGATGTAAAATACGCAGAATTTCCACCAGTACATTACTCATATAATCAACATTGTGTATTAAAGCGAGGAAGATATGGACAAAAATATTATGTAGGAAACTTTTTCGCGAGAAATAAACTGATAGCGGAATATAGTGAGATGGTGGTAGGTTTCATACCAGAAGGAGCTGTATCAAATGGTACAAGGCATACTTTAAGTGAGGCAGAGAAGTTAGGAAAACGAATATTAATAATTAATTAATGAGATAATATATATTTATATATATGAATATATTGGAAAGATGTTATGGATAAGTTACACTTAACATCGGTAAAGATATTGAAAAGTATCCATTTAAAATTTAAACGTAAATGTTTAGAAGATGAATTTACATTACAAAAATTTGTAAATAGGGCACTCGATATATATAACACCGATGAAGAATTTAAAGATAAAATAAAAAACTATGTGGATTTAGAAAAGTCAGGTAGCATGTTATGAATAAAAAGAAAATATTACTACTCTCAGACGATTTACGAATGTCGAGTGGAGTAGGTACAGTTTCGAAGGAATTTGTATTAGGTACAATTAATCATTACGATTGGGCCCAAATTGGTGGAGCTATAAAACATCCCGATGAAGGTAAAGCGGTGGATATGAAAGATGCTCTAAAAGAAGATTTTGGTATAGATGATGGTTATTTAAAGATATATCCTTCGAGTGGTTACGGTAACCCTGATATGTTAAGGTCAATTTTGAGATTGGAAAGGCCAGATGCTATAATGATTTATACAGATCCAAGATTTTGGATGTGGTTATATCAGATGGAAAGAGAGATTAGGTCACAGATACCTATTTTCTATTATAACATTTGGGATGATTTACCATATCCTATGTGGAATCAACCTTTTTATGAGAGTTGTGATCTACTTATGAATATTTCTAAACAAACGGTTAATATTGTAAAAAATGTAAGACAAAATAAACCAGTAGAAGATTGGCAATGTACATATGTTCCACACGGAATTAATTCAGACGATTTTAAACCAATAGATGATACTGATGCTAAGTTCGTACAGTTTAAAGATGAGTTATATCAAGATAAAGAATATTCTTTTATTGTTTATTTTAATAATAGAAATATTAGAAGGAAAAATCCTGGAGATGTTTTAATGGCATTTAAAACTTTTACAGATAAGTTATCTGAAGAAGAACGAGAGAAATGTGCATTAGTGATGCACACACATCCAGTAGATAATAATGGAACTGATTTACCTGCAGTGGCCGAAGCTTTGATGCCAGATTTAAATGTAATATTTTCTGGAGCAAAACTTGATACCGCCCAAATGAATTATTTGTATAATATAGCGGATGTTACTATTAATATCGCATCCAATGAAGGATTTGGTTTAGGAACGGCAGAATCAGTTATGGCAGGAACACCAATCATTGTAAATGTTACAGGTGGTATGCAAGACCAATGTGGATTTAGATACAAGGGTAAGTTATTAACCGCTAAAGATTATGAGTGGGTACATTCTTTACATAATAAAAAAGAATGGAAAGATAATCCTGATTTGACTTGGGGTGAATGGGTAAAACCTGTTTGGCCAGCATGTAGGTCATTACAAGGTTCAGTACCAACACCATATATCTTTGACGACAGAAGTGATTATGAGGATGCTGCAGATCAAATTCACGAGTGGTATAAAGTACCAACGGAAGAACGAGATAAGATGGCTTTAAAAGGCAGAGAATATATGTTGAGAGATGACACAAATCTTTCAGCTAAAGGAATGTGTAATAGATTCATAGAAGATATGGATACGGCATTCGAGAAATGGACACCAAGAAATAATTTTGATTTAGTAGAGGCGTAAATGAGTAATAAACCAAGAATGCTAGTTACAGCACCAGTTACAACACGAAGTGGTTATGGGGCACATGCAAGAGATATAGTTTTATCTTTATTAGATTTAGACAAATACGATGTTGCAGTTTATCCAGTTAGATGGGGAAATACGGCAATGGATTATTTGGATGAGACTGATAAACAACATAAACGAATATTAGATGTGTTGCTTTATGAGTTAAGTGAGAAAACATATCCACAACCAGATTATCATGTTCATATAGTAATTCCAAATGAATTTCAACAATGGGGAAAAACCTATAATATAGGAATTACTGCAGGTACAGAATTCACTGCAATTCCTGGAGAGTGGATTGATGGATTGAATAAAATGGATATGACTATTGTTCCTTCACATTTTACAAAAAATGTATGTATAAATACAAAGTTTGATAAATTAAATGATAAAACAAATGAAAAAATTGGTGAAGCAATGGTTGAAAAACCAATTGAAGTTTTGTTTGAGGGGTATGATGATAAGTTATATTCACCAACTAATATAATAAAAAGTGATTTAACTACTCAATTAAATACGATTAAAGAAGATTTTTGTTTTTTAGTATGTGGTCATTGGTTACAAGGTGAGTTTGGACATGATAGAAAAGATATTTCGAGTACGATTAAGTTATATTTTGATACATTTAAAAATGTTATTAAAAAACCAGCATTGATTTTAAAAACGAGTGGGGCAACTACTTCGGTGATGGATAGATATGATATTTTAAAGAAAATAAAACATATTAAAAAATCGTGTGGTGGAAATATTAAGACATTACCTAAAGTTTATCTTCTACATGGAGATTTAGCAGATGATCAAATGAATGAGTTGTATAATCATCCAAAGGTTAAGGCAATGGTAAGTTTAACTCACGGTGAAGGTTTTGGAAGACCGTTATTGGAATTCGCCACAACAGGAAAACCAATTATGGCATCCGATTGGAGTGGGCAGGTAGATTTTCTAAATAAAGGATATACTACTTTATTACCAGGAGATTTAAAAAATGTACCAAAGGATTCTTTTCCAAAAAATATTTATGTTAAAGAAGCTAAATGGTTCGTGGTTAATTACGGTGTTGTAAGAAGTATGTTAAAAAATATAACAAAAAATTATAAAAAGTTTAAGAAGAAAGCACTTAAACAACAACAGTTTGCTAAAAAGTTTACACGAGATAAGATGACAGAAAAGTTGGGAGAAATATTAGATGCTTATCTACCCATACCAGTAGAGGAAGTAGATATAAAATTACCAAAATTAAAAAAAGTTAATCTACCTAAATTGAAGAAGTTATAATGGAAGTAAATATAAAATGTCCCCATTGTTATTCTAAAAAAATGTGTTTTGAAACGAAAGTGGAAGACTATTCCAGTTTCTTATGTTTCAGATGTGGGTTTATGAGTGATACTCGATTAATTCCAGAATCAGAATTTTTAGAAAAACATTTAGATAACACACCATATTTAGTTGAATCCTTATCACATTATGATATCAATAGAAAAATATATTGGTATCCCTCAGTAATGAATATGGGAGCAAGAGGAGTAGTGTTTCCTATACGGGATAAAAAAACATATAAATGGAAAGCGTGTAAGTATATTGAGACCGATAAAGATAATTATAGTAAAGAGTTAGATGTAGAGAATGGAATGGAAGTTGAAAAATTTGATTTCCTTAAAACATTAGACTTTTTGGAAATAATAATTAATAAAAACTTTGGTTGAAATAAATGGCAAAAATATTAACAAGATGGAATCAAGTACGAGCAGGAGATATTATATCTTTCAGATATCTTTCAGGAACTACTAACAAAACTTTAACACATACTCTGTTGGTATTGTCTAAACCAGGACGGAAATCAGTAGGTAAAAGTGGAAAAAAGTATGTTGTTGGTTTAAAATTAGAAGAATCAAATAGACCAACAGTTGTAAATACTAAAATGATAACTGATGTACTTTTGAAATATGGTGAAGTTGTTGTGTTTGATGCTAAAAAGAAAATATTTAGATTGGAGTTTCATAAAAGGGCAAATAGAAGAAATTTGGAAGCCGTATATAATAAATTAAAAAATAAAATAAAGTCTTTAAACATATATAGAACTTATGATTTTGAAAAGGCACGGAAAAGCCAAGTATTTTTAGAATCGGTTAAGTTAGATAGAGAATTAAGTAAATTGTTATTGGAACAATATGAATGAGAATAAGTTATGCAATAACCGTTTGTAATGAAGAAACGGAGTTACAAAAATTAGTTACATTTTTATTAAAACACAAAGAGTTACAAGACGAAATAGTAATCACTTACGATTCTAAAAATGGTTCTAAAGGTGTTGAAGATTATCTAAGAACACATTCAGTAAATGGTGAGTTTAGTTGGCACCCATATGAGTTTGACGGTAATTTTTCAGACTTGAAAAATCATACCAAGAAACTGAGTAGTGGAGATTATATATTTCATTTAGATGCAGATGAAATTCCACATGAAGTATTGATGGAACAAATACATACAATTTTAGAGATGAATGATGTGGATTTGGTATGGATTCCACGAGTAAATACAGTCGATGGTATGACACAAGAACATATACAAAAATGGGGATGGAAAGTTACACAAAAAGGTTGGGTAAATTTTCCAGATTATCAGGCACGAGTATTTCGTAATGATGAAAAGATAAGGTGGACTAGAAAAGTACATGAGTATATTACTGGACATACCACACAAGCACATTTACCACCACACGAAGAATTGTCGTTATATCATCCAAAGACTATAAAAAAACAGGAAAAACAGAATGAGTTATACGAAAAAATCCAAACAACGTAAATTTTTACCAACATTAGGTGAATTAATAGATAGACTTAGCATACATCAGTTAAAGGAAGTATTTATACCAGAGAACAAAAAGAATTATGCTAAAGAGATGAGTGATATGGTTCACGACATTGATATGATTCTTAAAGAACACAACGGTGAAATAACAGGATCTGTTATTAGATCAATAGTTGTATTAGCACAAATGAATACTCACATTTGGCACAATGAATCTCAAGTTCGTAAAGGAACAAAAGGTTCAGATAATCTTATGTTAACTCATGGGTTAAATGGTATTAGGAATACTGCTATTAATAAAATAATGGAAGTAGTTGGTGGTAGGAAAGATTATAAGGTTGATTGTATTGCATCAGATTTTAAAGATTGGGATGTGAGCTGGTAAATGTTTAGGGAAACTCGTAAACGGTCATTAAGAAAATCTATTGGTTGGAGAGTTGTAGCTTTCAGTAATTCTTGGATGATATTAACATTAGGATTAACCGAAATACCATTATACAATGCCGTCATTATGAATGTGACAGGGATAGTATATTTTTATTTATATGAAAGAATGTGGAATAAATCTCAGAGTGGAAGGTATACTGAATGAGTAAGAATGTAGTTTTTATACCAAATATAGATTTAGGAGATGGTAGAAATAAATCATACAGTTATTCAATTAATAGTTGGAAACATTTCTGTGATAAGTATGATTGTGAATTAGTTGTATGGGAAGATTTATTATTGCCCGTAGAACAAATGAAAATAACTTGGCAACGATATTATATGTTTGATATATTAGAGGCAAATAATATTGACTATGACCAGATATTGATAGTAGATGCAGATACAATAGTTCACCCTGAGTGTCCTAACTTCTTTAATGAATCAGATGGTAAGTATAGTGCAGTTAGAAACAATGGCAGTTTTGAATGGGTGAGAAGGTCAATGGATGGATTTTCTAAGTTATTATTTCCAGGTGATATTCCGTTTAAGGTATGGGATTATATAAATTGTGGATTTCAGATTGTTAATAAAGACCACAAAGAATTTTTCGAATATGTGAGAAATTATTATTTAGAAAATAAACAACCTGTACAAAATGCAATAGCACAAGTTCGGGCAGGAACAGACCAAACAATAATTAATTACTTATTGAGATTTCAAAATATAGAAATAAATTATTTACCAATTTGTTATAACGTACAAGATTTACATTCTAAACAGTTATTATTTTTACATCCTAAAATGTGGTTTAAAGATGAATTAATATTTAAAAATTGTGGTTATGTATTTCATTTCAATGCAATACCACCAAACGAAATGGGTAGAGATGCCAATTATTGGATAAAGAGAACCTACGAGGAGTTTTATAAATGAAACTGTTAGAACAGAAAGTAGCATTCTTTTCAGAAACAGGTACAAATCAAAAGTATCCAAGGAATTTCCCTAATGCTAGAACAGAAGTAGCGTGGTGTTTGGCATTAGATGCTCCTATGTGTGCACTTGATGTATTACCAAGAGAAAAGTTTGATTTGGGTATTGTTATTATACCGAAGAATAATCCAAAGGTTAATTTAGATTTTATAAGAAAGTGTTGTGATAAAGTTGCAATAATGCAAGAAGGCCCACATTGGTATTTTCAAGACTACGATATAGATAAACAGTTTCATTATTATAATACGTTGAGGTCGGCAGATTGGGTGTATTGTCATAATGAATCTGATGTGAAATATTATAGAGGATTAGGTTGTGAAGATGTAAGAGTGATGAGAAGCTTAATGATACCAGAAGATATCTTACCAAGAAGTGAATGGGGAGATGCCACTATTATAGGTGGTAACTTTGTTAGTTGGTATGGTGGATTTGATTCTTATATTGTGGCGAGAGAAACAGATGCTACGATTTATGCACCATCAATGGGTAGAAAACAAAAACAAGAAGATGCAATCGAAGATATTCAGTATTTACCATATATGACTTGGAGAGAGTGGATTAATAATTTATCACAATATAATATAGGAGTTCATTTAATGAGAACTCACGCGGCAGGAACATTTGCTATGAATTGTGCATTTCATTCAATACCTTGTATTGGTTATAGAGGATTAGACACACAAGAAAATTGTCATCCTAATTTGACAGTAGATGTAGGAGACTTAGAAACTGCAGTTAGAAAAGCACAGTTACTAAAAGAAGATATGGGTTATTATGATGAGTGTTCTCTTCAGGCACAAAAAGGATTTAGTGAGTATTATACAGAATATAAGTGGTTAGAGAATTGGAATAAACAATGGACAGAGTAATAAGTTTTATTATTCCAAGTAGGAATAATCTAAAATATCTAAAACAAGCATATGAAAGTATTCGTAAGAACTCGTCAGTAGAACACGAGATATGTATTGCTGATGATTTCTCTGATGATGGTACAATGGAACAAGTATTGGTTTGGATGAAACGAGATAAGAATATCA
>Ga0209658_1001147_pt1 | contig 16870 bp, 18 predicted proteins | sample SaaInlV_150m_DNA_6_FD_184656 | JGI IMG/M metagenome (GOLD analysis project Ga0209658, IMG submission 184656) | Marine microbial communities from expanding oxygen minimum zones in the Saanich Inlet - SI037_S4LV_150m_DNA (SPAdes) (version 2) | ecosystem: Environmental > Aquatic > Marine >...
CCTATATTTTCACTTATATAAGCAGACATAATTGCCACTGAGTTAAGAAAACGGGACACTTGGCTTGGTTGTTTGAGGTCATTTATAAAGGGCAGTAGTTCTTTACAAGAACCCATTGCTGTATGTTTCACTTGTGCGAGAAGTACAGCAAGAAGTAGGGTTTTAGAGAATGACCCGTAAGCACCACCTCTGATATTAAGTGTTAGGTCATGAAACAAGTTAGACAATTCCATTGGTGTTAGATTAAATGCAGATTCTAGTTTATCTGTAAAATTAGATTTATCGTCTAGTCCACCCAATCTAATTTTAATTCGTAGTGGGTTTATAAATTCAATATTGCAAGATTTAGCGTATGAGTTCATTTGGGTCAGATAATCGGGGGAGTGGATTATATTATAATTTATGTTAGAACTTATCTCACTAAGAACAGAACCGACATTTGGTATAAATTTATCGGCATACGACATAACATGTGGTGCTTTAAGTAATGCATCAATTGAACTAGGGGATACTGATGTTGCTGTATTAGTAATAAAAGTATCAACATCATCCAATGCATCTTGCACAAGGGGGATTGGGAATAAACCATTGAAGGTTTTATCATCATTAAAGTAAACAATACTATCCAATAACCCCTCACGAGGTCTACCTAGTGCTTGAATGATGGTTTGTAATGAAAATGTGTATTGAGAGAGGTTATAATCACATAGCACAACGACGTGTGCTTCTATATTCAGGTCAATACCCTCTGTGGCAGCAGTACTAAGCAAATAAACTTGGGCATCGTTAGAATCGCTGTACAGACCCTCTAATCGCATTCGGTTATCAAGGGTTACACCATTAATATTTTTATAAGAAGCACCATATTTTTTACAGACTTTAGTAATAATATGTTTGTATTTCTTAATATCATTGCTTATCACAACAGTTGGTTCACCTGATGATATATAATCTTCCAGGTATCGCTTAACAACACTATCAATTTTAGTAACTTGCACTTGATTAATTGGTCTAGATTTATTCGTTAATTGAATAACATCAAATCCATCGAAATATGGAGTAGTGCAGAACGGAGTAGTAGCGGTAATTGTAATAATACTACCATTCCAGTGTTGTGCGGCATATTCTAATTGTCCAAAAGAGTCTCTATACCCCCCAGCACCCTCAATTGTATGTTCTTCATCAATTATTAAGATATTTCCCTTAACTAAAAACCATACTTCAACACTATATTCATACAATTTAACCAATTGATCTGGTGTTAATAATATAATATCAGCATCAAATATGTCTTTAATAGCGTATTTGCTATCTCCGTGCAATGAAATAACGGTTGCATTAAACTCGCCTGTATCGGCTTGTTTTTGTTTATCTTGTATCAATTTAATGGTCGGCATAACAATAAACCGTTTAGTATCAGGCATATACTTCTTCATAATGCCATAAGTAGCACCACATCCAGTAATATCTTTTAATAAACGGATTCGTTGAACTCCTGTATCTAATACATCCCAAAATTCCGTTGGTATGTAGTCTGTGTGGTATTCATATGTGCTTATCATAATCCACCATGTGTTCGTAATATTTCTGCAGTGAATTGCATATTATGTGAATCAGGGATAAAGGGATAAAAGTCCTCTAAGATTACCTCTCCTCCCAATGGCATTGTTCCAGTTGGCAGTACAAACAACCCATCCTCCACCACAGCAAACGAGGGGTATCCTGTCGGATACACGTGTTTGGTATAATCATAGATGGTACTATCATAATAGTACTGTCTGTCCTTCATCTCGTGTATGGGTGTTATATCATAATGACTGCCCTGTTTCGTAACATTCCAGTAGTGTTGGTATATAATATATGCATTAGGTTGTTTTTCCACAACCCACCCAGACACTAGCAGACCATTGGTGAGATTACTTGCGTTCTCTACACTCTCCATTAGTTTTGCTTCGGGATGGACTTTTCGCTGTACCTTTGTCTTCTTAAATTCCCATGTCTTATATACCTCCCTGAACTTCTTCACGGATTGATAGTAGGTCATACATTATCCCCAAATAGGTTATTGAATTCATTGCTTTTATTTGTGTGTTTGCCAACCATACTGACATATTCAATCTCCATGGGTTCGTCATTCATCATATCATTCACTTCATTGGCAATCTCGATACATTTATCCAGTTGCTTATCACTAAAATTTTTATGTGGATTGCCTTTGTGTTGTTCTAATATGCCATTAATGAATGATTCTTCGGAGTTCCACTTTTTATCATGTGGTGACCAACCCCATTTTTTTGATCGTTTTGTGAATGCATTACAAGGGTGTTCTTGTCGTAAAATATACAAGACCTCTAATCTGCTGATGATTTCTTTATGATCGTCATGTGACATATCATAATAAGTTGTGTTTGCTGAAGTTGTCTTTTTTAAGACGGGTATTCGGGTAGCCATATTTTATTCCTCTATAAGTTATTGAATGTCTCTCGACTCTTGGTAATTGAAATTGCGCTAAGGGGAGCAACCCCCCTAACGACTCGATTTTATCAATTACTTAACGAAGAAAACATAGTAATATGTTCCCTACATCAGTATTTAGTATAACACAACACAAAGGCTTTTTAAAGTGCTATTTCCCATCATTATAAGTATTGGAATGGATCATAAAATATATACAGATTGGTTAAACAGGCATTACGAAACCACTAAATGTGCAGATGCAAGACCACACAGAGAACAAACAAAAGCGGTATTAAGCAATCCTGATTGTGGATTAGTAATAGTAAAAGAGAAGCCAAGGAAAAGGTATTGCAAGAATTGTGAAGAGATTGTGGATTTTAATCCAGTAATTCAGATACAAAAAACAAAAAAGGGTTGGTCACAGAAATGCAGTAGCCCGTGTTTAAAGCACTTGAATAACAGGACAGGTGAATGGAAAAAGAAATATAGTGTCGCTTATATACCTGTATCTGAACGTGCCATTGCTGCCACCACCCTATTACCGGGTGAATATATTGATCCAACAGGTAGAATTAAATCCCTTAAACTCCCAGTTGAAGCAATTAAGGACATTATGAAGAAGGAAGTACCTCAAGTAGAATATGCTATGATGTATGATACATCACAGGGGTTTATATCTATGTTACAGAATGGCAAATTACACGCAGGTTACAACTTTTTAGACGATCCCCCTCCATAGTATACCTTATACCATATACTATGGAGGGTTGGTCGTAGTACGGCTTAGGTTCGACCTGGTAGGGATGAAAAAGAGGGTTTCCGTAGTAGATCCCGTTCATTATTAAACACACGAGTTCGTTCTATATCACTTTGGGTGTTTAGTACTTGTAATATTTTATAATCGACATCACCCATATCAATTGCACTTAGAATATCATCAATCAGTACCTCTTTAGATGTTGCTGTTAGTTCTAATTTTATTGGGGGTTCGTTATTACTCCGATCACTGAGGAAAGCAATGAAATGCTTCACATGATTAGTCGGTTTTAATTTAGCCACTGCATTTATTAAGTTCATAATATAATCCTTTTGATGATACCCATAATTGGATATCACCCTTATTATACACTATTTTTGCAGTTTATGTGGGACTAATATTAATCAATATTGTCGTGAAAATATGGTGACCCCCCCTCCCCTTCAACTGACAATAAAAACTCGTCTGTTGAAGAATGGGCAAACGGCATTATAACTTGTCCCAACTCCGGGCGGGGGAATATAGCAGTGTTAGAATATCTCACCTCATCAAAAAAGATATCTCCTTCAGGATTTGCTTGTGAACCTGTGGAATGGTAATTAGTAAGACACCACCAATCCATTGTCCACCCCGATGGCCATTCCTGAACTGATTCCAGCAACCCATCTATCCATAAGGATACTCTAATAAGTCCCTTAAACTCCCATAAAACAAGTGAAATATGATGCACACCTAGCGGCATTAGCCCTACTAATGCTGCTGTTGTTGCACCTGTTCCAGATATCACCGTTATTTCATTCCTCCCCATGGTGTCTCCACCATCTCTCACCAAAAACCGTAATGAATAAGGAGCGTATATGTTAGCCCATATTATCGGTGTCCAGTTGTGTCCAGTAAGATAAGGGATATCAACTACAAACTCAAAAGTTTTTGGTTGCAGCAAAGGTAAACCAGCAAACAGAGGACGGATCGTAAACTCGCTGGCATCGTCAAATGCCCACCCAGTAGGTTGGAGTTGAGATTGTATTCTCAAAGCATTGGTTGGACCACCCCATGGAGAGTTCTGAATATTAGCCACTGTACCCCTGCCGGAGTGGTCCTCTATATAGAAATTAGAGTGCCGCTGTGTGATATAATCATACGTTCCTAGAATACCAGTATGTATTGGGTATGGTTTTAGTTTTACTTTGGAAATAGTAGATCCTATAAATCCCGCATTTTCTCTATAACGCACACTGAATGGATTACTTCCAGCAACAACATCGATGTCTGGGTAGTGCATCTTAAATGATACTGTGTCATTTTCTACAAGGTAATCAAACGCATCGGGTCCATAATCCCACATGGTAAATGATGCCACTATTTCTATATTAAAGTCATATCCAAAAAGGGTGTCTGTTGGGGTCTCCATATTAAATTGAATATTAAAGTTCCAAGAGAACGGGTCTCCCCATTGTGTGATTGGTATAGTAGTTTGAATAACGGGGGTTAGTTCAAATGCCGTGAAATTAAGTGAAGTTTCCATGTTACCGAACCCAGCGTCATTAACTATAGTTCCTGTTGGGAAATACAATACATAATCATCCCCACTATATAAGAATTGTCCCCTTGTAATTGTGGTTGGTGTATTCCGTTGAAGTAAGTGTGCATATGTTAAGGATTCTATGATACCATTGGGGTTCGTTATATGAATGTAGTTATTGTTTGGATTTACTGTTACTGGATTTATGTCACTTACAGTAAAATCTAACATATCTTCGTGCCTAACGATATTAGATATGCTAGGGGCGGCTGCCGTTGTAAATCTAATAATATTATTTTGACTGAGCCCAGCAAATGGGAAACCGGCATCGGCATCATATACCGCTTGATTATCTATATTCAAATAATAGGTGGTGCTTGGATCTAATGTATTATAATACAATTCAATTATTGAGGGATGGCCCGCAAGAAAATTAACTTCCGAAATATCAAAAGAATGATGAATGGTTCCATCTCCCTTATACAAAATGATGTTGCCATTGCCTGCCTGTACAGGTTGGTCAAAAATTAATTGAATTGTCGTGCTTTTGGCTTGATTAGTTGAATTTAATAAGGGAGTAAAACTACTTAACAAGGGGCTTGAGTCAGTTGTAAAACTAAACTCAGTAATATCAGTTATTCCTGGTAGACCAAAATTATCCACATCTACTACCGTATCGGGGTCCATCAACACATAGTATTCTGTCCCTGCCTCAAATGGATCGGTTGGATTTACTATTATAGTGTTATTTGATAGCACAATACCATTAATATCAAATGTTTCAACTAATGTCCCATCCGCTTTATGTAAGTATATATTCCCTATATTCCCAATATTTACATATACGTCCCTATCAACTGTTATACTTAAAAATGTGCTTGATATGATACCAGTGGCATTATCTATTGGTGTGACATTAGTTATTACAGGCAAACTATTTGTGGAAAATGAAAAAACATTATTAAATGCTAAATTACTTCGGGTATTTGCATTTTCATCCCTTAGTATATCACTTTCTAAATCAACATAATATTCATTGTCGGCATCCCATATATCACCCGGTGTTATTGTTAGTGTACTCATTTTATATTCCCTTAATTTGTTAGGTTTACTCGCGCATCGGTCGTTGGGAAAGTTGCCACTAATGTCCCATCTACTTTATAGATATTAGTTGCCCCCGTGCCTTGCTCCACAGCTCTATCAAAAACCATTACTATGCCAGTGTCATTTATACTACCTGTGCTACCATCTGGCGGTGTAGATGATAACTTATGTGGCCCAATATCACTAGTGAACCTTAGTGTGGATGAGTCGCTTATCCCATCCCAATTATATCCACAGCCGTCCATTAATACATCTGCATCCGCTAAAATATAATATTCTTGATTTTGGTCATAATCATGTGTAGGGTGGAGGGTGACTGTTTCACCTGAAATATCAATAATCCCACTCGTCTTTTCTGTACTAAATGATGTATTCACATCGAATGTTTGCACTAATGTTCCATCTATTTTGTAAAGATAAAAATTACCAGTTGAAGCAATAACAAAACGGTTAAATGTCATCATTATATTACCATCCCACACAACCTGGACTTCATTGTTATGGGGTGACGAATAAACTATATCCAAAAGGGGGGCAGAGTTGAAAGGCATATCAGTCGGTAATATGTCTCCTATGTATGATTGTCCTGGTAATCCATATAATCCACAATTCCCGGTTTCTAGTGTGTGGTCGGTTGTTACTAATCCCGCGTCTGCGGTAATGAAATAATTAGTCCCTGCCTCTAATCCCCCAATAACAGGGGTAGTGATGACATTGTGTAAAATCACACAACTAGATACCGCAATTGTTTCCACAACCACACTCCCCCCATTATCTTGTTTATGGAGATTAATATTTCCACTACCACTAATTAGATTCCCATTAAATGTTAAACTAATTGTTAAATTATTACCACACACACTATTGCTATTGGGTGTATATGATGTTCTTAATAATTCAGGTGGGAGGACAACTTCAGGTGGGAGGACAACCCCTCCAGTGATAGAATATGGGGTTATATCACTAAGCGGTGTGTTGAAGTTCCAAGGGGTAGGTAATTCTATTGATGGGGATACACAATCGCAATATTCTACAATTCCTTCATCTATTAGAATATAATAATCCACCCCATATTCTCTATCACTAAATGGGATTTCAACAACATTATTATCAATTATTAATTGGTTTTCAGTAACCGTTTGAACTAATGTGCCATCAGACTTGTGTAAATATATATTACCCATTCCTAGGGACAATGGAATAAACAGACTTGAATTATCAAACACAATATAATACGATCCTGATGTGGGTGCTAAATGATAGTTATCAGGGGGATATGTTTCATAAATGATTAACCTACACGGTTCAGGTGGTTCAGGTGGTTCAGGTGGTTCAGGTGGTTCAGGTGGTTCAGGTGGTTGTCCTGTATCAGGGTCCACCGCACTTGGCACCCAATTAGTTCCGTCCCAACACAACACATCATTTAATACTGGAACAGATGTACTAGTATCAACATCCTCTAATTCATCAATGGATACAGGTGCTACTACTTCTGCACCTTGCGTTGCAGTAACGAGGTCATCAATAAACCCTTGGTCATTGATTAAACTCTCTTTTATTTGTTCATCCATTGGTGTTGCTGGATTGCGACTTGGGAAGAAGTCATCTAATATCGCATCAACTAGACTTGTATTGGGATCGCCATCAAATAAGACATCTAAGTTATTTAATAATGTCATAATCCCCAAACTCATTAGTTGTCCACCAATGGATACCCCATCAGGTATATTGTCTGGTTCTTGAACAGGAACATATGCAATCAACCCACTTGGATCACTAAATGGACCAGAAGTGATATTGTTCATACCCCTTACTTTTACATATAGATCACCTTGGTTTAATTGACCATATTGATAACTAACTGCTTGATTTTCAGTATAAGTACTACCATCTGTATTGCTTTGCGTACCTACTTTGACATATGTTCTATCATAATCATTGGGTACTGAGGTATCATGTGTTACCCAAAATTCCATTTCATCAACAATACCACTTGGAACTACACTCCCCATTAATATATGAGGGTTTGATCCGGTGTCATTATTGGTTACTGTTGGTGTATTAGGCTTACCTATACTACCAATGCTTAATAGTCCATCATCGGTCTCAATTTCATATTCAGCAATATCATATGTATATACATCAGCATCATATTCAATACACTTAAAGTCTAATACTATAGTATTATTGGTTTCTACTTCTTTGACATTAACTACTCGAAATACTTTATTTGTGTAATTGAATGCAGGGGAAGTCACATCAATCAAATCACCTGCTTTTACATTCAGGTAACTGTAATCTGATTTGAAACTAATAATCTTATCAATTCTGGATTGTTTTAACTCAATCAAGCCAACTTTTAATGCTGTGCTTTGTTTATTAGTAAAAGGTAATACGATCTGTACAGTATTGTTCGGTTCATTGGCAAATAAATCACCTGATGGAATATCAATCCTTACAAAATCTGCCTTATCTAATATATCTGTGTTCTGATACTTAACTTCTGCACTATTATATAGACCAGTTAAAGATGACCCACTCACGGATATTTCACCAATGATATTACTATCCGTGAATGAGGCTGTAGATGCACCACTCTCATTGATTATAACGACCCACCTACCTTGATGTATGTCATAACTCAACCACGAACTACACGCCTTTGTCATCGCTTCTATATTCGTCAATACATTAGTAGTAGTGGATACCAAACCATTTATTCTTGTCTGTCCTACTTGCTGACTGCCACTTGCATCTGTGTATGTAAATCCATTCAATACATTGGCGTTAAGTTCTACTAACCCACTTATGTCACCTGTATCTATACCAGCACCATAACTTGTATTAGTCATGTAATCATTTAACACATCGCCTGGCATATCTAAACTATTTGATATATGGAATATACATTGTGGTAATCCAGTGACATTCTTAGCACGATTGTAATTCACTTCTACAATTGCATATAATAGGTTTGTCATTGGGTGATTAGTCCAATGAGTTAATAATGTTTCAGGGGATGGACCACCATTTAATGCAGTCCCCTCTTTATACAAATAGACTTTTATTAGGTCTTCTGCACTTGGGTCTTGATTGCCACTACTATCAATGGTATGGTCTAATGTAAATCCATCTGCTTTGAATACAACTCTGTTATTATTAAAATACACATCGTTAAATGTATATGTAGATGGGGTTGCATCAAGTGTATTGCCTGTTAATTCAGACAATGCGAGGCAGTATCGCATTTGTTTGTAATCAGGACTCAATGAAGCATCAGTTATATTCCCACTAAAATAAGCATCTCCATATAACACAGGTATCTTATTTTCAGTACTTGGATTAAGTTGTAATCTCACACCCTCATCAATCGCTTCGGTAGATGTGGTGTCATTCACATTATCACTCAATAACCTAGATGTGTAGCCTAATATGGCTGTTTTTGCTAAGTTAGCACCAAGACTATTACCACCCAACCATTTGAATGCATTACTAAAAAAACTCACCCTGGTACTCCAAAGTTATAATTTGAACTAGATAAGGTTTGTACTCTATTCATACTACCTTCATCGGGAAAGTCAACTGGGTTGGTTCTTCTGCCACCTACTTTCTTTGCAAGGACTTCTACTATGCTATTACAAGTAATGGTAATGGTATTGGTTGCTGATTGAGATACCACATCCACATCATCTGTGATACCATAATTGGTTACTATTCCTTTGAAATTTAATATTGGGTTCTCTGGGAGGGGGAGTAATGCATGTGAAGATGGGTCGAACAACCCCCGATATACTTCTAATGATGATCCTTTGATCTCATTATCGAGTATATCACTCACGTTTGCTGTTGGTATACCTGATAGTGATATACTCAATTGTGATTTACTTGCCTTTAATTCAGAGGTAGTGCCACTCATATTAAGTAGACTCCCAATAGATACATAGGTATCGCCACCGAATGTAATTGGGATATTATAATCACTCAGTAATGCGGTTTCAAAATTTGGAATAACCCATTTGATGAAGACTGCTGATTCAACACCTGAATATGAACTTAAATCAATCATACTAAGTTCTCATTGAATACAAACGAACCACTCCAACTAACTTGATTTCGTTGGAATATAGTCCATTGTGGCATTGTAGTACAAATAACATCCCAAGTTTGTCCTGGTGTTAACATACCATTATGTATCCAATCCGTATAACCTGTGTTTGTAAATGCAACTGTTTCCACAGTGAATTTATTAGCATTCTCAATTAGTTGTATGTTTGAAGCAATTGCCTCCCATGGCATACCATCGGGTAATTGGATTGTGAATGTGGTACCTGCACTTCCTCTTGAGGTAGCCCTTACCGTTCCATTTCTTGAAATTGTTTGTCCTACTATCTCTCTATTACTAACTGATATTTTTTCAGCGTTATCAAATATCCATTGAAAACTCATAATTTAATCTCCTTATCCATATGATGGCAATGTACTTCTGCCCTGTTCTGTTACTGCATATAAAAATGCTGGATCTCTTGCAATTAATGATTGGAATGATGGTGCATCTACAGCATTAATGTTATATGTAACGCTTGCATTACCTGCTTTGCTTACATTTGCTGGTCCTTGTACTAGTTCTGGACCTGCCTCACCTACTACTCCATATCTACCAGATGGAATCACACCACCACCAGCAAATAACCCAGCAAATAACCCATTATTCCCTTGATTAGTCACACCACCCATTATATTAGCCGCTAATTTCTTGCTTTGTATCCTTAATAGGTCATCAATAACTGATTGGGCAAATGATTTGAAGTTCATTTTACCTGTTTTAGCAAAGTTAAATATAGCATCTTCCATTGATTTTGCTACTGAATTGAATATTGTCTTGGCTTCATTAGCCGCATCAAATGCAGCATTTTTGTATTCAGTAAATGCATCTTTCCATGCAGATGCATAGGTTTTTGCCTTCTCTTCCTGATCACCTAATTCATCGGACACCATTGGTATAATGCCAGCAAATTCAGCGTATTCAGTATTAAGATTGCCCATTGCCGTTGCGTGTTCTTTTGATGTGATTATTCCCTGTTCTAACGCATAGGATAATTGTTTTACATTACTATTATATGCAGTAGTAGCAGTTTTAAGTGGTAAGTATTGTTCTGTGGTCCGCCGAACTGCATCACGATAATCAGTCCATTTGTCTATATGAGTACTCATATCATCAGTAACATCATCTGGTAGTTTTGGTAGTTTTGGTAGGGGTGCTGGTGTCGTAGTTTCTGTTTCCTTTTCTGACATTGCTGCATCTAACTTCTTCTTTGCATCGACGGCTACCATAGCACGATTAGCGTATTCCTGCATCGTCTCACCCTGGAGAGATAATAATGTGGAGTTACCTGTGAAGAAGTTTCCTAGCACTCCCCAAAAACCAATATGACTTTTTTCGACTGCCCTTAATTTCTTATCAACATCAACAAGTTCCACCCCGAATAAATCCGCAAAGAAAGCCGCATGACTAAACGCATCACCCAGGTTTAGTAGATAATAGATCAACGCCCCCCAACCTGCACTTTTTGAGAGGGACTTTACTTTGCCTCCGAAGTTCTCGAATACACCACTTAAATATGATGTTTTGCCACCTATTACGTTCCATACTTGTTCTTTAGATATCATAAACAATACTTTTCGCAGTGTATTAATTGCAAAAGTTAATGCTGCGATAGCACTTATTTCGAATATTGAACCCCAGTTAATACCAGTGACAAAATTAACAAATGATATTAGCCCATCTCCTAATGACTTGAATGCATCTGTTAACTCTTGAACTACTTCTTTATTCGATAATAACGCACTCAATCTATCAGCGACTTCTTTAACAGCAGGTGCTAATTGTGCACTTGCTATTAAAGCGATTGCTTTGAATTGGATTCTTACACGACCCCAAGCATCATCTGCCTTAGTTGCTTTTTTAATTGTATTATCTTCTAACACCACACCTAACTTGTGTGCTTCTTCACGCATCCCTGTAAGACCAGCAATACCATCACCTAACATATTGACCATATTACCACCCTCCGAATCAAAGGCAGCAATTGCTAATCTTAACTTCTCTTGTTTTGAACCAGCACCATCAATAGCCTTCATATAATCCATAAAGACACTATTAATATCTCTCATACTGCCATCTTGGTTCTTAATGGCAATACCTGCTTTCTTTAAATCGTCGACTAAGACACCAGTCCCATGTGCTGCTTCACCCACTCGTCTACTAAATCTTTGCAATGATGTGTCTAACGTAGCGGCTGCTATTCCTGATTGATCTGCTGCGAATCTTAATTCTTGCAATGCAGATATTGCAAAACCTGTCTTATTTGCTACTTTCCCAATAGAATCAGCAGCACCTAGACTTGTTTTTACTAATGCACCAAACCCAATGACTGAGACACCTGCTAAAATACCTTTGAATTTAGTGAATACTTTACCTGAGTTCTTGACTAATTTATTGGTTTTCTTTAATCCAGTTTGTAGGTCATCAATCCCTTTTAAGGCTTTTCTTACATTAAGATCAATATCATATACTAGTTCTGCCATTGTTATTTCCTCATTATATTCTTAACTAATTTATTAATAAAATTAGTAGTTGGGTTTGTCATTCCATCAGGGGCTTGCTTACTCCACCCTACATTTAAGTATGATGCGTATTTGTATTTGCCTTTGATTTTATGATGTCCAGTTGACCCAGTTAATACTGTATGTTTTCTGGCATATCCAGTATCAATTGGGGTTATTTTTTTGAAATTAACGAGGGTTTTCTTAGGAATGGTTAACAATCCTTTTTTTATATCTGCTAATGATGGTGTGATCTTATCTTTCATTGGTTAACCGAGTCAACTGCTGCTTCTAGTGTATTTATATCAAATTCACTAGTTGGCTTGTCGTTTTTACAGTGCTTTTCGTATGCCAACGCCAAATCCATACAATATAAGTCTATTGTATTTGCATTCCCTAATATTTCAGAGGGCAATTTATGATAGCGAGTTGCCATCAAATCCACCATTATAACTTGTGATAACTCCGGGCTGTCAGAACTTATTTCTGACTGAACTACTTTCCCAGTAGTTCAACTACTTTGCCTACCACCTGCATTAATACTTTCGTTGGTAATGTTTTCTTCTTTGTTATGATTGGTTTCCCATTCTCATCTAATACAATGTCTATGACTGTATTCATAATATCACTAATGTTATCATTACCAACGGATGCTAACTTAACAAAGACATTCATTGGTTGTCTATCCCAAGTCCAAAACACCAATGGTTCTCCGTACTCGGCAACGATTTCTTCTGTATCTAGTGATACTTCTACTAATTTTGGTTCACCTGCTAATTCACTTAATTTCATCTGTTAATCCTTATCCTTAATATGGTGAATAATCGCTAATATGAATTTCATACGACTATTCGCTTTTGTTAAATCATCTTCTGCATGTTTTAATTCAGAAAGTGATTTTGCTACTTCTGCCTCCATAGACAATAGTAGTTCCTCTTTTGTTAAATCTTCAAATCTCATAATATTAAACCCCCCAAATGGGGGCATAAATTAGGCTACTGTACCTTGTGTGAAATTACCCGATACATCAATGGTAATAGGCGACACCCATACTGGGGCATCAGGGTTTACCGTTGGACTGAGTCCTGTGATATAACCTGTTGCCTCAACATATTTACTACCGGAGTCTGTGCCTTGCCAATAAACACGAATATCAACTTCGGTTTTATTGTTTGATAGGGAAAACACCCCATCAGCATCAGCCCCTGTTCCGACACCTGTTCCGTAGAACGTGTCGGGATCTAATACCATGTTGAAAGTCACTTGGTTGGTTGCTGTAGTTGATACAACAAACTCCGAAGAGGTATCTAATTGTTTCCAACGATACTGCCCATTACTATTATTTACTGTTACATCCTGCAAACCAGGTAAAGTAATTGCATCGGTGTCTATATCACCTGCATATGCGATCTTTATGGTTGCGAAGTTGCCAGTGCCTGCTACGTTAATATTTGCCACTATAATTCTCCTTATATAATTGTGGTAAAGCGATACGTTGCACTAGTTAATAACATATCATCTAGGTAGGAAGTTGTGATATCACACTCCCTATTATATGTTTCTGTTATCAATGTTGTGTTTTTAGCATCGATTATTGATTGGGTGATTGATTCATAATCAATCGGTAAGGTTTTTGCATCATTAATTACGAAAGCCGTTACTGTAATGGTGGTTTTTACGACATCACTACCATTTAATACTTGAAGTACTGATTCCTGAACTGTTTGATCTTTATCAAAATAGATTACTTTTGGATTGATACTGTAAAGCGGTGTCCCATTTTCTGTCCATGGCAATTCATTAGATACAGTATATGTACCCAATGCTTCCCCCTGTAAATGTTGAATTACTTCATTCCTCATCTTTCTAAATGGAGTTTAACAGTTGATTGTTGAACTTCTGTGTCTTCGATAACGCCTGATGCATTCGCATCATACCAATCACCATCGACTAATAGTTCTTCCATCAACTCAGTAAACCTACCCCTATAATATTCTATCTTGTTATAATCAGCACTTGATTCATCAAAATTGGCTACTTTGGGTAAAATATATTGATACATGCAAAAATATATGCATAAATCAGTAAAATCATCTTCCCTTAATATCAATGATGTATCAAGTGATTCTGGAACACTAGAGTCTGTATAAGTCTTCCACCAATCACTGGCTTTTAACTTATTCAGAATCCTAGTTGTACTTCTGCGTAAATTGCTTTCTATTTCTAATGATGAAATGCCCTCATTCATGGCAAACAACCTCTCTTCAATGCTTAACACATCTTGAAATGTTGCAAAACTTACCACTATATTATTTACTATTATGAAAGGCATCTCAATCTACCTTAATCCGCAGAACCAATTAACTGTACACCAGCAGCAGCATTTATAATGCCACTACCAACCACAGCAGATACAACTAAATCAGTTGCCTTGCCCTTCGCAGATCTTTGCTGTTCGATCTCAATACCACCTCGCATTGCAACACCAAGTGCCTGTTTAACGAAGATTGCACCGACCGACTCGAAATCAACATCAGGTTCATCATCGGTGATCGCAACAGATGCTGATTCATATACATCAACACCAGCAATTGATCCAAGGTAATATGCACCAAGTACTCGTTCACCACCCGCTAATGTACCTGCTAATGCAGTCTTAATCGGTAATGCAGCCATTGGGTTTAATACAGCACTATACTGTCCAATATATCCTGCACTACGCAATAGCGATGCCCCTCGCATAATGTCAGCGATGCCTAAAGCAGCATCAATAGAACCTACTGTTCCACCTGTGAATGAACCGAAGTTGGCAAATGCAGCCTCATCAATTCCTTGTGCTACTGCTAAACCTGCTTGCATTCCTAAATCATTCAATAGGTTAGATGCTGTTGCACCCTCATCCATATCTTTGATTCGGTTATAAACACCCAATTCAGTCATTGAGATTGATGCTGATGTTGCACCTGTCCCTGCATCAGCGAATTCATCTGTTCCGCCGTCCTTTCCGAGGGCTGTCATTGATGCGTACATTGGTACTTGAACTGTATTGCCTGTTCCTGGTGCCACATTATAAGCAGTTCCTACCACTCGTGCTATTGCGTTCTCATATGCAGCAAATTCTGCTGCTGTGATGATTGTTCCAATCATCTGGTCTGTAATTGTGTTTGCCATTTGTCTTTCTCCTAGTTAATGGTTTTATATCAACCCTGCTTCGGCTTGATACTTTTTAAATTTGCCCCTATCGGAAGCCTTTGTCATATCTAATTGGGTAGGATCAAATGTGTCACCATTTATATTAGTAACATTCCCTGAACCACTACCCTTTGGACCTGCTTGTACAAAATGTGGGTTTGTTTGTAAGAATTCCTGAACTAAATCCCCAACCTGCATAGTATTACCGTCTTCGGTATATCTGATTTGATTGGTGGTTGTGTCAAGCACTTCAACATTTCCACTATTAAGTTTTACCTGCCCTTGTAATAATTGAACTACTTGATTTGGATTGATTGCCTTTAATTGAGAAGCCTCATTTAATAAAGCACCATTAATCTTAATATCCCTCAGTTCACTATTCAACGAATTAATCATATCATCCTTTTTGGCAACAGTTTGTTTCAATAAATCATCGAACTCACCCCTTGCTTTCTTGGCTTCTACTACTCGTTCCTCATCTGCTGTTACCAAAGTATTATATTGGTCTATATCAACGCTTGAATACTTCTTCTCGTATTGATTCTTAACCCTATCTACTCGTTGTGCTATGAGTTTATTCACATCCTCTTGTGTGAATGTTGCTTCCTGATTTAATGAAGTATCAGTACCTTCTTGTGTTGCCGTTTGATCTGTCGTTTCAGTTGTCATAATTTTCCTCTTTGACTATGGAGTAAGACCGGTTATTAACCGTATGTTTTGTTATCTATTATTTATACTTATAAAATTTTTTATACTACTACTACTTCTTACTTACTTACTTACTTGCGTGTGTTTTACTCCCATTTAATTCCTCACAGAAATGCGTATGTTTTTTTTTAAAATATCTTACTACTTCTGTCTCTTTATCTCTTTCCTAATACTGTAAGTAAAAGAAGAAGAAGTAATAATAATAATATATATATATATATATAACAGTATGTTATATGGAATTATATGAAAAAAGTTAGGGAAATGCTGTGGTTTTTTTCACATTTACCTGTGTATTTTCACCTATATACTCTACATTTACTGGGGTTTTGGTTGTTGATTTCCTGATATTACTTGGGGGTCATTTTCGGTAAAAATCCCTTTTTTGAGGTTGTTTTAACTACAAAGGAGTGCTTTCTCATAAAACCATATAAAAAAGGATTCCTAACTACAAAGGAGTGCTTTCTCATAAAACCATATAAAAAAGGATTTCTAACTACAAGTAGCAGTAGTTTCTATTCTACTGG
>Ga0209658_1001150_pt1 | contig 16852 bp, 27 predicted proteins | sample SaaInlV_150m_DNA_6_FD_184656 | JGI IMG/M metagenome (GOLD analysis project Ga0209658, IMG submission 184656) | Marine microbial communities from expanding oxygen minimum zones in the Saanich Inlet - SI037_S4LV_150m_DNA (SPAdes) (version 2) | ecosystem: Environmental > Aquatic > Marine >...
TTTTTAAATATAAACCCGTACATTGATTTTTCTGTAATATGCGCTCCAATAAGATCTAGTGGCTGATTTTCAAGTGCTACGTATATATTAGAGTTCTTAATAACATCTGCTATTATTTTTATATTTTGTTTATGTCTAAATCGATATCTATATGCATTTTCGCCAATCTGAACTACATTTTCTGGTATAGATGTATATGCATCGTTGAGTCTATTTTCAAATAAGTCCGGGTACGTATTGTATAAATGATAGAAGTCTGCATTCTTTTTAATTGTGTAATTGCACTTACTTAATATATTAAAATATTGCAAAAATGAATAGATTCTATGGCGATCCAGTGGGTTTTTATTTCCTAGTAAAATCGAAAAATCTTTCATATTGTCTGATATACTAGTTGTATTGCACGTAGCAAATAACTCAGACTGCACTGCAACCTGCTCGCCTTTCATGTGTGTTATACCCAGTGGATCTTTATTTAATTTATTGAATATTTGGTTTTTATTATATATGTAATTAATACAGTATATATTTTTATAATTATCAAAGAATGTTAATGGCAGACAGTGCTCTGTAATAATTACAAAATACTTAGTAGAATGCGTTTTTAGTATATTAATTAATTTATTAAAGTGGTTAAAATTAATATAATCGACTATGTAAATGTAATTTATTTTTTTACTATGTATTTTTTCTGTATATTTAAGCGGAGAGTTTCCTACTATTACAGTACAGTCTTTCATAGCGGATGTATATAAGTCGCTCATGATTATTTTATTATAGTTACTAAAATGTCGTCGTACACTGTATTTACAGAGATATCTAAATCGAATGTGCGTTTAACCCATTCAGTTGTAAAGCAATTCCATGTTGCATTGTGCTTGTACGCAAATTTTAAAATGTTATTATTTTGCTGGCGAATAGCATAAGCCATGCCATTATCATCCTTATATGCAGAGTAATCCGGGTATGTTATATCAAATCCACCTGCTTTATGCCACCATTCATTGCTGACTTTGTCTGGCCTGTACACTAACATTACCCAATCGTTGATAAATCCTGGTTTAATCACATCTAGCATGTATGCCCAATCGTGGCTCTTTGCTATTTTAATACCTTCGTCACCGCTCCATGCTTCATCTATTTTCGCTGGGTCTGGATAAAATTCCATGCCTCTTCCGAAATATGCGCCTTTGTGTCCGCTGTACTCATTGTGGTTGTACTCGCGTTCTGAAGTTCTGTCGCTTGTATTAAACACTTCATGGGACTCAAGTATCTGTGCTATCCCAGACCATTTGCTCCCGGGTACTCCTGTGAAAAATATTCTATTTGGTTTTGTTGTCATTTTTAAATAAGATGTTGTAATGGTAGTTGTTATATGGCATAGACCATAAGTTCACAGGGGGGGGAATGTTAGCATTGTCCATACGTAACGTTTAACTTTGTGTGAATTTTTTATTTGCGTGCTCATATGCTTCCTTATGTGCTTTTTCCAATGGATGTCCAACTCCTTTACTCATTGGAAAGTTGTTATCCTTTGCCCATGCGTAAAAACCTTTATTGCCGAAGTAAAGTATATCATTGTTAAGGCTATTTTGTAATGCTAGAATATAATCAGGAGCATGATATTCAGTGTTAAACACTAAATCATCTATGGATGTTTGTACAAATTTAATACCGTATGAATTAAGTATCGAATTAGCCAAATACATTGATTTTAATGTTTCCAATTTATCCCATAGTTCCGATTGAAAATATTTATAATAGAGTTTGTCAAACTCTGTTGCTTCATTGGAGGCGGGTCTTACTGTACTCCATTTTTCTTCTTGTAAATTGTAAAAATCCCATCTATTAATCCATGTCCAATTTAAAATAACTATGTCATCTTTATCTAAATTAGCAATATTATCCAATAAAGTGCGCATTATCGTTTGATTACTCGCTCCGGGTCTTGCAAGGCATATGTAATTTAAATTATGTTCTTTTGCTAATAATGCAGGCCATGTATACTGACTACACTTTTCACTATTAGCGTCCACTTCATCCTGTAATTCGCTCCCCCACGTAAAACTGTCGCCAAAGGCAATTAATTTATTCATGTGGGTATTTAGTACAGCGGTAGTGTACTAAATAATATTTGCTTGTTGTTGGATTAAGATAATGTCTTTATCTTTATTATCGTAAACAGAGTTTGTTTTGAGACCCGCTGATTCACGCATTGTGTTGAGGTCTGCTTCTTTGTTGATTCTGTATTCTCTAGGACTAAGTAGTAAACGTGATTCTAAGTAATCAACATCGAAATCCATTTCACTATCGTCGTACTTAACAGTCCAATCCGATGCTTCGTACTCAGTTAATGATGCTAAATCCTTAACTAACTCTTCGATTTGTTTAGGTAGTGAACTTCTACGTTTAACTTCAACGTACACTAAGTAACGGTTTGGTTTAATTTCACCAGGACTACGGTCTGCATCTAGCACAAAGTCATAACCTTTCTCAAACCATTCAACTAAATCATCTGCTACTTTGCTGTTTTTAGTATAAAAACTAACTGTAGCAATATCGTCGTCATTGCCCATCTTACTAACGAACTCATCGATGTGTACGGTAGGTTTAATCAACCCAACCATATCTTTGTGATTTAATCCTTCCTGTAGGTTCATTTTTAAATACCTGCTAGTTTTTTAAGGTCAGATTGCTCAACACTTTCATTTGTTGATGCGTTGTAATTACCATTATCGTCCAAACTATCCTCTAAAGCCTCTGCTTCGTCCTTTATAACTCTTGCGAATCCATCTAGTTCAATGCTATCCATCGGGGACAAATCCTCACCTTTATATATTTTTAATATTTCTATTAAGTGATGTGTTATTGTCATGCTATGCTTCCTGTTCTGTTCCTTCTTTATTCAAATCTTGCTCGTACGCTAAATTTAAATCCTCTAAGTCAATGTCTTGACCTTCTAGTTCTGTGCTACCTGTTTGAATATCTGTGATTAAGTCTTTCGGCATCGTAATTTCAACTAACCAAATGTCTTTCTCAATAATCTTTGGTTTCTTTGTACCATCGATAAAGTCATCAGATGTCATAACTTTAATAGGGATTTTCATTGTTGATTTCTTGTACTTGACTGTACAATCGAATGGGAGTAAACGCTTTGCTCCACGAGGGTCGGGCATACTATCTGCTAACCACATGAATGTACACGTTACTGTATAACGTCCAATTTCTGGACCTTGTACTAATTCGCCTAAATCCCAATTTTGGAATGCATAGATATCAATTTCATCCAACACCCTCTCAAAATCTAGTAATGCGTTTACACTACCATCACTTAGGTACAGGTCTTTGATTGTTTTTGATATTTGCCAGTAATCAACGTCGTTGTCTAAAAAGTTCTTTTTCATGTATCTATTTATACATTTTAAGTTGTTAGTTCAACCAATGTAGCACTAAGGTTAATTTCTGGGTCAGCAACGAAACTATGATTAACTAATCCATTACGTATTGATAGGATTGCTTTGTCCCTCATTTCATCAGTATCACCAAACAAGTCTAAGTTATCATATAACCATCGGTACACTTCTTCCATGTCATCGGGTCTGACACTAGTACATAATAACTTTCTCGCTTCCTTAATCTTACCTTCTTTGAATAAGTTAACCGCACTTAATTTATAATCTTGCATCCCACCCTCATCCCCGTTGGGGGCAGTTAATGTGCCATCAGAACTGCTCATCTGACACATATTTAAACACTTACGGAGGTCTGGGTATGTTGCTTTGACATAACTATCAAGTACATCTAGGTCGAACTCAACGTTCTCATCAATTAGTACCTGTGCGATTCTCGATGTGAAATCGGTTTTATCAACCTTCTCAATATGAAACCCTTGGCATCTACTGTGTAACGCAGGGATGATTTTATTTGGGTAATTACATGTTAGAATGAATCTTGCATTAGATGCATATGTCTCCATTACACCACGCAACGCGGCTTGCCCATTGGGGGATATGTAATCCGCCTCATCTAATAGTACAACTTTAAATTCGCCGAACGACATGGTACCAACAAAATTAGTAATCTTGTCTCTAATGGTATCTACACTGTTCTCACGACTCGCATTAATCTCAAGGGTATCGAACTTATTAACACCCAATGAGTTGATTAGTATCTTCGCCAATGTTGTTTTACCAACACCTGCTGAACCACTGAAAAGAAGATGCGGTATGGTACCATCATCTATCCAACTCTGTACTTGTTTTCGTTGTACATCATCTCTGAATACATATCCATCTACAGTAGATGGTCTGTACTTTTCAGTCCACAATTGTTTCATAATATAATCTGTTTTAAAAAACTATATTATAACTTATTAAAAGGAAAAATAATTCTTAACTTTGTCCCAAAATGAGTGTTTTGGTGCTACGTACGCAGGTTTCTTTTTGGTAGGGGGGGTTGGTTTACCAACAATCTTAGCAGGTGCTTTCTTCTTTGCTACTGATGATGCTTTCTTTTTAGGTGCTTTCTTTTTAGCAGTCTTCGATGCTTTAATAAGTTCAGTAATCATATCCTTTTTGGATTTCCTGCGGTCTAACTCAATGCCGATAGTTCTACCATGTGCTTCCAATTGTTTCTTTGTCATTTTCTGCAAATTCATCTTCTTCTCCTTGTGTGAAATTTTGTATTTTTATTTAGTTAATATTATGTTAGAAGAATAATTCTTTAAACATGTTGATTTTATTTGACTGTTTTGTCTCTCGCATATTATCAGATGATACCTTATAATAAACATCGTTTAATTCTATACCGATAAACCCTCGGTTCATCGATTTACATGACATTCCAGTTGTTGCAGTGCCCATAAAACAATCCAACACAGTATCATTCTCATTTGTGAAGTTTTCAATTACCCAATCAGAAACCTCACGATGCATTACTGCTTTGTGATTTTTTGGCATGTTAGAGTTTACGGATGTCGTTATTGTGTTTTTGGTATATGTACTGTTGGATGTTAACGATGCTTCACCAAACACAATTATATATTCATGCGAATTCGTAATGCTACCACCTGATGCTGGCATTGGGTTGGATTTCTCCCATATAATTACTTCCTGTATTGCATCGCTGTATTTCCCAATAAGATTGAAAACATCTTTTTTATTATAAAAGTTTTTCTGTATGTTGAAGAATACATTGCCATTGGTAATTCGTATCAATTCATCTATCACATTGCACATCCACGCATAATAGTCATCAACTATATCATCGTAGTGGTCGTATTTGTCGTTGCGTTTTCTATTATATGGTGGAGATGTGAACGCAAAATCAACAGAATTATCTGCCATCTTCTTCATTTCGTCCAAGCAATCACCATGAATCAATACTTCAATCATTCACTATATTTAAGAATATTATTAAGCATTATGTGAGTTGTGCATTGACCCATGAATACGTGCTCTATCAGATGTTACGACAATTGCATCAGTGTGGGTATCATCAATCTGTTTTACGTCGCTTACTAATAAAATATCATTGTTATCCACACGGCGCAATGTCAAGTCAGTGTCGCCAACTTCAATTTTAATACCACGTGTCCATCTACCGTGTGATGTCAGTACATACTGCCCCACAGACACATCAGTTTGTTTGTCACCGATTGCATATACTTCCGCCCACCTAGGTCTAATGCCAGTAGATGTTTTATCGTCACCCGGAAGAATAATACCATTGGAAGTGAATCTCTCTCCAAAATGCATATCCTTTACTAGTATGTTATCGTGCAGTGCTTTAATTGAATCGATTTTGTATGTATTAATTGATGCCATTAGATTTTTTTAACTCCTTTTTTACCACGTGACTTTTCTCGTGGTGTTTCTGTTTTTTTCTGTTCTACTTCTCTTGCTTTAGCAATTGCTGATGCTAATCCGCCTTTTTTAGGTTTGGATTTAGTAGGGGTTCCCTCACTTACTTTTGGCGCAACTTCAACCACTTCTTTCGTTGATTCTAATGGTGTATCAAACCCTTCTATCGTCGTATCAACCACCGCAACTTCTATCTTCCCGCCCACCGGAACATCTTCTATTTGGTTTCTAATCTGCTTTCTATAATTTTGATTAACTTGGTGCGCCTTCGATGTAATGGTCTCATTTTTCTTATCAATCACATCACCCTTTGCATTCACCCCCATATTTCCGACTGCCCGCACATTCTCATTTTTTAATAATAATGCCCCCATATCAACGGGTTTTCCAAGTGCTGACCGATATAATTTACTTGACATATTTTCTGTACCTCGATATTAATTAATTACATGTATTTAACGTAGAAATTCACCTACGTCTAAATTGTAGAATATGCTATCTATTTTATGAACTTCTAATTTATACAATACATAACTAGAAACGCTTGACCCACGCCCAACCCCCCATATTATGTTATTTTGTATCATAGTATCTACTAGGTATTTCATGTACTTCAATAGGTTAAATAAACTTCGTTCTTGATACATAATAAGTTCATACCCACATCGTTGGAGTTCCGCATCAGTGTTGCATTCCGATAATATGTACTCAGCGATATCTAAATCTTTGTACTCATTTGGCATATACCAATTTTCTTGATTTTTTCTATCAAATTCAAAGACAGTATCGGATGGTTCAACGTATTGCACTACGGTTTGGGTACCTGTGTAATTATTAACATTCGACACATTAACCCCATTTACTAAAAATTGGGAAGATGTGATATCAATTCCTTGCATAATAATATCACTAACATCATCCTCATCGTAGATGTATTGTCCGAATTTATCCTTTATCATTGGTAATTCACCAAACACTCTAATTCGGGGAAAACGTCAATGAGTTTTTCATTTCGTATATTATCAATTTGTGTTATTTTTTTCCAAAACCCATTGGCATCAAATATAGATGTTTCGGTTGTTTTTAAATTTATCATGATATGTTAATTTTATCACTGTGGTCATCCCCTTTATCTTTGGGAAACATGTCATTTAACTTTTGTGCACGAGCAGTATTATAACTTTCAAGTGCCATTGCGACTTGATTAATAAGATTTTGGTTATTAGTTTGGTACGCGAAACTTAACTTTCCTGACAATTCAGAAATTTTATTCTGAATTTCATCAAGTGTTGATTCTGCTAAGTCATTTGCGCTAAGAAAGGGGTGTTCCATAAAATAGAATTATAAAATAATTAGTATTATATATGTTATTCTATTTTATGTGCAATGTGAAATACCCGAAATATATAAAATGGTTAAGCCCAAGTAGCAATCGCAACTCTTTTCCAAATGCTGGTCGCCCCATCATAATCAGCAGTACACGCGTACATGTAACTTGCGTCAAATGCTGACATACCCTTTAAATCCCCATTTGCCCCAACTGCAGTAGCAGGTGTTCTAAATTCGGTGGTGAATTGTGGGGTGGATACCTCATTAATCATAACTGTGGTTCCACCATCACGTGTACTTAATTCGTAAATGTATGTTCCAGGTGTGCTTACTGTAATAATTTGTCCAGTTTGCCCTGTTACACTTCCGCCTGAAACTGAAGCAGGTAATGTAATGGTTTTGGCAACACTATCAATTATTACTTCTAACCGTACTTTACTGTAGTTGCTAGTTGTTGGCCAATCAGCACTAGCGCCATCACTAAATGCCAAGGTAAAAGATGCGTTTGGGGTAATTGTGTGATAAGAACCTGCTTTAATACCTAAATTAAGTGGATTTTCCGTAGCAATGTGGGCAACCACAGTTTCCCTAGTATCATCCAACTTCACCGCACTTATGATAGCACCACCCATGTCATTGGCTAGGCTTCCTACTCCTATCAACGCACTCTTAAATATGCCTTTATTTTGTACATCTTCTATCTCGGTCTTCGCTTCGATAAAATTGGAATTTGTATTTGCGAAATTATCTCTAAATCCTTGGCTATCATTATCTTTTCCAGCAACTGGATACGTGGTGTTGATAGTTGTTGTGTTAATATTACTTGCCATTTATTTTTCCTCTAATTATGTGGTTTGTTTTGTATTTATTATATCTCTCTTGGGAAACATTAAATACTCATCAAATTTGTCAGTGACATCATAAGTTGTGTACGTATATGTGATGCCGTTATCTGCGGTAATATAAATATTATCTGTGGTTTTTGTTGATATATCACTCGAATTAATACGCGACTCGATAAATGCACATGACCCACCGTCAAATATAGTTTTGATGGTAACGGCATTAACTAAGTCTACTGCTATTGTGTTGGCATCGACTGTAGTATCTATGCTATCTGCAGAAACTCCATGATTATAAATATCAAATGTTGTCTCATTGGAGTGGTACCATCGTTGGTCTTCTGCATCCCAATTCTGTGTAAATTGTGACTCTAACATATACCTATCAACACTAAAATCTATTTTATTCAATTGAGCCCCAAATCTTTTGGCAATATTGTATGCCACTAATTCAGATTGGCCTGGTAATGTATACGCGATTACCCACGATGGAGTGAACCCTAATATATTCCCATTTGCTTGTTTAGATAACATCCACGTTGGGAGTTCTGTTGATACTTGTCCTACTTTGTTAATAACTCGATTACGCATATTATCCAAACTATTTGGATATACATCTCCGATACTAGTGTTAGCCGTCAGTGATACCCCACTATTATTATCTACTATTTGACTGTACACCACCTCGTACCGGATGTTATTCTTATCATCTAGTGCAATCGCTGTTTTAATCTCACCAAGTATTAAACGTTTATCATAGTGGTTATATTCTAATGTTTCGATGTATGAATTTAATGTTTCTGGAGAAAGTCCATATGCATGTACGTATGAAACATCTGTTGCTACTCCAAAATAAGGGTCATCGCTTCTGAACAATAGTTCTGTTTTAATTGTGTCTTGGTTAAGCAATAATGAATCTAATATACCTCTACCTGCTTCAGTCGGCAAAGCGTCGATGCGAATTTTATGTAATGGAAGGTTATATGTTCTATTAACATTAATTGTGAATGTTTTAAACGTGGATATCCCGCCATCAGCACTAAATGCCTCTACTGTAAATGTAAATGTACTATCAATTGTTGTTTTCCCGCCATCAAGTGTAATCGTTTCCCCGCCATTGGTATCGGCAGTAATTAAATTGGTATTGACTGCATTTCCACTATCAGATGTTATATTATAATCAACTAACCCAAACATTTGATAATCAACTTTACCAACAATATTTCCTGAACTTAATAAATTTAAGCCCTGTGGCAATTTACTATTTACGCCACCCTGTTTTAATCTATATTGCAGTGCAGTACCAGAAGTGGCAGAAGCGTTAATCATAAGGGTACTTATTCCGCCATTATCAATTGCACCAAGTAGAGTATCGGTATTCCAACTAACCCCCGCGTTGATATCCCCGATAACCTTCATCGTATAATTAAATGTATTGGATACCAATGGGTTATCCTTTCTGTATACTTTTATAGAAAAACTGTATTCCTCTTCGGTTAATCCAATATTAGGTAATATTCCATGCACTACCCCAGTATCCACATCCAGTTCAAGCCCACTTGGCAATGATGTAGTATAATCTGCTCTAATTACTGATGTATCTGCCTTTGTAAATGTGGTGTCCGTAGTTTCAGATATCCCTTCGGCATAGTTTAGTATATCTCCGTTATAATCGACGCCAGGGAAATCATAAATGAAGTAATTATTATGCAAGAACGTTCCCAAATCTTCTTGATGCGGGGATATAAATGGAGCACGTGTGACTGTATCAGCAGTAATAACATCACTATCTACGGTGTAGGCGGATGAATCTGCGGTCGTGATACCAACATATATGGAAAATGTTCTTAAATTATAATCAATGCCATCAGTGATTCTTAATGTGAAACTATAATTTTTGCTGATTGTTCCGGTATTAAATTGTAATGGTAATGAATCCCACGCTTCGTTTTCCCACCCTGCTATGGACGTTTCTCCAATCTCAATAACTGGTTTAATATATCCGTAAATCAATCCAGTTTCAGATACTGTAATTCCAGGTGGCAATTCCCCACTAATTAATTTGACAATTGCTGTATCGCCAGGGTCAGTATCTGTAAATTCAATTTGTTTGTTAATCAATTCCCCATCGAAATATTTCCCCAATTCGCCACGTGGGGTTATAAATTCAGGGGCATCTTGACCAGTAACAGTTATAGTGAATGTTCTATCAGTTAATCGGTCTTGTGAAATTGTACCGTTAGTTTCCTTTTCGGTAAAAACTCTAATTGAAAATTTGGATATTACATTTTCGGCAACGGCTGTTGGAATACCTTGGATAGAAGCAACAGGGGTGCCCTCTATCGTACCGTTAGTATTGATTTGGATTCCTTGCGGTAAGGTACCGGAAACTTTGATGTACTTAACTTTGGAAGAATCAGATGGGAAATCTGGGTCATACGCTTCCAAAGTGGCTCGATAAAATTTCCCTTCCGGTATGGTTCCTAAACTGCCAGAATCAGTGACCCAAGATGGCTGTGCCATTTGATTTCCCTCACTGGTTAATATTAATGTCCTGTACTTAGATTTGCACTTACATCCATAAAGTTTTGTAGGTACCAACTTGTACCATCTGAAATCCATGTAGTTACGTCGCCTGACGCTGTTGTAATGTCTGCTGAACCACCTTTAAGGTCAGTTCCAGTTACATCATATACAACTGCATGTGCTGAAATTATAGTAATAGTTTGCCCTGCAACACCATCGTCGAAGTCAGTGATAGTTACTGCACCGCCAGACTTAAACAAGTTACCACCTGCGACTGTTGGTGTTGCATCCGCCGCACCAAAAGTAATAAATGTACCACTTGTACCTGCCGCCGCGAAACCACCGTTAACCGTAGTTGCACCTGTAACTGTTACTGTACTACTTGCTGTTACTGCATTAGCAAGAACGATAGTACCTGTACCATTTGGGTCTAATGTTAAGTTACCATTAGTGTCATCCGTTGAAATAGTGTTACCACTGATGCTAATATTACTTAAACTTGCTCCACCTAGTTCAGTGTAAACTTCGTTAAAGTTATCGTTAACTTTGTCGAATGCCGTTCTTAATTGGTCGCCTGTGCCGTCATTTGCTGTAGCACCGATATTGATTGATTGTTGAGCCATTTTATTTTTTCCTTAGTAAAATTGATTTATTGTATTTATACTTTTTCGTATGTATTTATTTACAACAAAACACTAGGACATGATATTTTTTTAACAGATGGATGTCTATTGACGAATGTCGTGTAACTCCCATCCGACCCCACATATTCAGTAGCATGAACAGTCAGGAATGGTAATAAGTCTGATAAATCAAATCGTATTCTATGATTAGTAATAAATGTCATTGATGGATTGATATTCCCCAATGATTCACCAACTATATTAAACATCCCACTTGAATCAAATATATTGGAGGCGTGTGCATCATGTATCTCCATTACGATATCGCCAATATTTTCAAAGAACCTACGATTATCATCGGTGAGTGAATGTGTACCATCGTGGTAGTTTATTGGGTATTCTTTGGAAAACTGCATAATTGATGGTAGAAACCCACCTATCGTTTTTTCAATGGAGATATCAATTGCGAAGTCATCGGAACCAACTGCATTGGAAAATTCATCATCAGTGTAAATATTAGTAATATTGATGAAATCTTCGTTTGGATTATTATCAAAATCCATTACAAAGCAGTTAAAGTCTAAATTGTATGTTTTCTTCCTTAACGCAGTGGCATAAATTTTATTATGACCTGTTGTTGCTATAACGTTAGAGTTGACTTTTATAACGAAAATAGGACTATGCCAATCTTCTTCTAACCCAATATTACATAATGCAATCTTTCTATGCAAATATGCTTTATTCGTGATGGTTCCATCACAATTTGATTTGAACAATACATTCGCTTCATTTTTGTAAATAGACACTTGATTGGAAAATGTGTTTTTTGAAAAATTGCATTTATAAAAATTACAGAATTTTCGTATGTACGCGACAACCCCATCATTGAGTCCCGGTAGGCAAATCCTTGTATAATTGGTAGAGTGTTTCTTTTCGAATATTATATCATTATTGTTGGATATAACTCGATATCCATCTGATGGATACATTAATTTCTTCTGGTAATACGACCTAGAGTAAGGTCGTATGGACTCATTGTTGCTTCTATGTTATCACCAAGTATAACTTTAATTCTATTTTTACGCATTCGACCAGAAAGATGACATAGAATTGTCCTATCTACATCATCCAATTTAACTTTGAATTTGTTTCCAGGCAAGACCACAATGACCTTTCCTGTAACCTCTATATCATCGGCTTTCGCCATTAAGAACCAATTGCGGCCTTCTCATCCATGATTTCCTTGCGACGTTCTTTGCCTGCTTTGGTAATTTCTTGGATTGCTTTACGTGCTCTTGCTGCTGATGCTTTAACGCCTTTCTCTGTTAATTTTGCATGCTCTGCTAAGTAAACTTCGAACTGCTCTACGATAATTTCATGATTTGTCATTTTATATTTCCTTATTATTAAATATGCTTATTATTTATATTAAATTGTTGAGTGCTTTAATTTCTCTTTTCTTAATTTTCTTACTTTTTCTGCTTTTTTGATAAAAACCGTTTCCATTTCTTCCTCTGATAAATCCCTATTTTCAATTAGCCATTCTAGTGCTTCCAACTTATTCATTGCATTTGGCATTTCAAAAAATCTTATATCCCTACACCCTTGTTTATAAATCCTATCATGGTGGGTTTCCATATTATTTGTCCATCTTACTTTCAATAATCCATTTGGGCTTTTTGCGGTTCCTACTACTGTAAATGTTTCTTCTGACATTTATGTCTCCTCGTATTAATTAAAAAATTGAATTATAATAAAATACCCATTTAAGGTAATGGGTTAACCGTTTTAACATATAACTTATGAAATCGCGTAATTTTTTTCAGACCACATAATATGCTGTTGTTTACCAGAAGCACCACCTCGAGTTCGACCATCAATTTTAATATGACCAGACTTCTTAAGACTGCTATATTTAGATGTGATACTACCATATGGAACGCCGGGCAACGCTTTCAACACCTCATCCGAAGTTACACCTTTTTTACCTGCTGAATTGATTACTTTAAGTACTCTTTCAGATTGTGTTAAAGATGATTTGCGTCGTGCTGATGATGGTGCAATTTCAGTTAAAACTTTGTTAATTTTAAACATGTATCCATTCAAACGGTTTACTAATTTTTCGTTCTTTTTAACTTCTTTCTTCAATGAATTTTTCATCGTTTTATTCTCCTATGTTATATAATTTTTAACTTATGTTGAAATCGGAAATAACATATTTTTTATGTTATTTCTCAATCAACAAATGCATTATAATCATAGAAAATTTATATATGTGAATAATTTTTGGTGTGGTTAACCTAAACAATGATTTCGGGTTAACATATAAGATATGCTATTATGTTTTGGGGCTTGTTGTTTTATAATCATCGATAACATTTGATATGTCATCTGCAATATCCTGCATTACATCTTTAATTTCGGAATGTGTGGCGAACATCAATCTTGCCCATTCATCATCTGTAAAAACTTCACTTGCAGGAGCACTAGAATGTTTATCTATAATTGCTTTTTTCTCTGCTTTGGATAACTTACGATTAGTCATCATCTTCAAGTCGCCACTCTACATCAGTGCCACAATCCTTTTCTCGTACTAACTCACCTTCGTAACGTAAATCTTCGTCAATGGATTCTGTGTCATCAAGAAATGAATCAACATCTCCGTCGAACTCATCATCAAGACGCTTTTCTTGCTCATCGGTTAGTGTAATTTCAGTTTTGTACCACAGTGTTGTGGTATTGGTTTCCATTCTAATTAATCGTTTCATTGCTATTCTCCGTGTTTCCAAAGGTACACGTAAATTCCTTTGCCTGTTGAATCTCCGCCTTCGTTATCTAAATCTTCGCCGTCGTAAGTTATATCTGCTATTAAGTCTGCACCAGTTCTCCAATCCTCAGCAGTAAACACTGTGATTTTTGATTTATCGAACTCTTCATCAATTTCAAATGTAGCATCAAAGAAGTTACCTTTTTCGTAACTTTCATATGTAACCATGTACTTCTTATCTATAAATTCTTGCCAAGTTGCTTTTTCGGCAGATGTCCACGTAGTATCGCATCTAATTTCGGTCTCGTCATCTGGCTCGTCTTTGTAAACTGCTTCGCCTATCACTACATCATCTACTGGTGGCGAGTAGAATTCATTATCTGCGTCGTCTGGGTCTGTGAAAATACTTACACCATTTACTTCAACCTCAATGCGAGCATCATCAAACCCAATGCGCCAATAGTGGTCCACCATTCCAGGTGCATCGGAAATGAATTCACCATCTCTAAACTCTGCGAACTTAGGTATTTCAAATTCCATTTCGTCGTCGTCCCATGCAGAAATGTAGGTTTCTAAATCTCCGTCTCCGTGCTCTACTGCATGTTCTTCCCACCATTCGTACGCTTCTTTCGATAATGCAACGTGTACTGTCTCGCAACCACCGCCGTATGTACTAATATGTATTTTATTTTTTGGCATCTTATTCTCCTGTTGTTATAATTAAGTTTTATCTGTTGGTATCCAATTCTGCTCGTAAGCACTAATTACCCACCAATACGCTACTTCGTAATCGCCGTGTACATTAGATTCGCTTGATATATCGTCGCCATCTTCGACAATTGCATTATATTCAATTGTCCAACTCTCGTCGCTATCAAAAGTCCATGTGTTTGACCATTTGCTACCGTCAACTTCATCTGATAACTCTTCGTCTATATAAGATACCGACACTTCATTAGTTAACGAGTACTCGTCTCCCTCATCTTCGTCCATGGCTTTGTTGTTAGTGTACGTTTTATCGTCCTCGTCCCAACCTTGTCCAACTTCATCGTTATATCGTTCAATTAAAATAGGTACGATTTTGTTAATCTCAGCAATAACTTCCTTCTCTGAGTGTTCGCTTACATCAATTAGTTCAATATTCATTTGCTTTCCTCCTGTAATTTATCTATAATTTTATGCAATTGTTGGAATGCTCTTTCACGATGTACATCTATCATTTTGGTTCTAGCAAAATTTAAATTATCACTAAATCGTGTTTTATGGTCATCCCACACTTTATACATACTATCTGTCTGTGTTAATAGTTCCATATTATTATCAAACACTGCAAACAATCTTTCTGCCGGATTTTGTATTTCGTCGTATGTATGGTCTATAACATCATCAAACATATCAAATCCCAAATTCCTAAGATATGATACTGTCCATGGATTGCTCATAAAGATGGGAAAGTTAAATCCGTACACTGAATTTAATGTTTTTTCAGTAACTGCAATTGGCATTTCATTAAATGTTGTTTCTGCTATTATTTCAACAAAACAGTCCTTATACCGATTGAATAGAAAATTGTTAAAATTTCCAACATGATCCATTGTTTGGGCGGCAACCGTTCTTGATACTTCGTTGTTCGTTGCCTTCCATTGTTTTATCTTGTTGAATCCATTTGATAACAATTTTAATTGTGCATTGGATGCGTTTAACTCCCAATACATCATGTCGCTGAACTCTTTAAACCCGCCCACACGTTCCTGAAAGTGTGTGGACATTGTGATGTCGCCAAATCTCTCCAATCCATTGCCCATTACATAACTTAATGCCGACATTCTGTGCGTGCTTGGATTGTTATTCAACATTATCCAATTTTTTGCAGGTTTTTTATTTTTAACAGGGTTATATAATTGATGTAATACTCTATTTTTGTGGTCGCGTGTACCTTGATCGCCTACGTAAACAACATGCAAATTTGTCGCAGTAACTTCCAACTCAGTATTATACAATTCACACATTAAAATAAATTTTTTATATGGGTGTTTTTTGCAAATTTTATTTATAATATACATACCATATGTGCTTTTCCAACGCCACCAACTATGCTCATGTGGTCCTAAAAAAGTATCAGCCACCACCCACACTATTACATCTGTCTTATATGCTATTGTGTCAAAAACCTCAATTGTTGATTGATTATCTTTAAAATCCGACCAAACATAATAAAATTCACAATCATATGGAATACTATCTGCTAGGTCAATGCACAATCCAATAACATTTCCATCCGTGCGTTGTCGTGAAAATATTTTTATATCAGTTATCATGCAATTAATTCAATATTCATTTTCTTGCTACCGATGATACCCAATCTCTAGATACTTCGCCCAATTCAGATTTTGCATCCCAATTAAGAACACATTCATCATCCCAATCGCCGTCCTCGTTTAATATTTCATCTAGTTCTTCTTCTGAGTCCGCTTCGTACACTGTGGTAAGTGTTTCTTTTAAGTTTTCCGATTCGTCTTCATAGTACGAAAAGTAATTGTATGTTACGTCAAAAATCATATGTTTCTCCTGTGTTATAAATTATGCGTCTTTGATTGCGTCGCATAATTCTACAAAATCATCGTCGCTCATTGGTTCTGCTTCGCTTAATTGTTCCATAGCAAAAGCAAACCCTTTATTCCACGAGTACGAATCTTCAAAATCATCCTCGTTATACGTAGCCTTAAACAACAGTCTAATGTACATAGTGTCGATGTATACTTCCATTACTTTTTGATACAATGCGCTACTGTACCCGTCTGTGAAATCAAACCCACCTGGTACTGAAATACCAAGAAAGTCCGTTCCGTTACTGTATGCACTGTCCGTTTCTTCGTAGACTATAACTACTGCGCACGCTTGACA
>Ga0209658_1001160_pt1 | contig 16757 bp, 5 predicted proteins | sample SaaInlV_150m_DNA_6_FD_184656 | JGI IMG/M metagenome (GOLD analysis project Ga0209658, IMG submission 184656) | Marine microbial communities from expanding oxygen minimum zones in the Saanich Inlet - SI037_S4LV_150m_DNA (SPAdes) (version 2) | ecosystem: Environmental > Aquatic > Marine >...
CCCCAGCATGGTATACAGGATTGTACCAAGTAGAGATATGATGAGAGAACCACCTTCTATCAGACCAAAGCTTGAGACTTGTACTACACTCACGTTCATCTAAGATTGATCCACTTTCATCTGCTGCCTACGGGTTCCTCATGGTTGTAACGCTCACATTGAATTCTGTTCCAGTTGACTTGTTCTTCTCATTAGCTGGAGTGATAAAAAATGCAATATTAGAAATTCAAAATACCCGCACCCGACGAATAGGCAAGCAGGAATCTGGTGTTCGCAATGCTGCAGGGAACCATATTATTAACGGATATGTAACTTGAATCAAGCCAAATAATTTTGATATGGAATCACTCTATCCTATTGTCATACAGACGATTATAAGATTTACCTAGAGGCCACTTTTAAATTATCAGTAAACCAAACCTTTGTAATAAATGACCGATAAAAAGCCGAGTTGTACTTATAGAACTCTGAAGTAAATATTTTTACTTTAGATACACCATCTTTATGGTCTCGGTGTAATTCCCAGATTCCAGACGACACAGATAAACACCTGAGCCTACCACCTCACCTTTTGAATTGGATCCATTCCAATCCACGTCAAATTGACCCGGTCCCTGATCGTCAATGGTATAACGGCGTACAACTCTTCCCCTTAAATCATATATAGTGAGCTGTACATCTCCGCCATTTGGTAAAGCATAGCGAATAGTGGTTATTGGGTTGAAAGGATTAGGGAAATTTTGTGCGAGATCATAATAATCAACAATAACATGGCTAAAATAGCCTGATCTATCATAGGCAAAGCCATTTTCATAGGCCCCAATATCTGGCGCCTCACCTGCATACTCCAATTCTGACAAGTTTAGAATCGTACTTTGTCCATCCATAACCATAGCAACACCAGCATCCACACACGGTGATTCATCTTCAAGATAGAAACTGCTGTGCATGTATTCTGTGAACATTGGATTCAAATAAATATGGTTCTCGCCTGGTAGGAGACTCGTATTTGACTGGCAATTTGAAATGCTCACACTGGATTTTGTATCCATTCTGAAAGCTTGTGCATCTGAATTACTGAAAATGGTGTTGAAAATAAAAGCACTAGCTCCGCCCGAGTTTAGGAATTTTTCATAAATAGCAATGCCCGTATCATTTCCAAGCAGGGTATTCTGATTTATGACTGCATCAGAACTATCCTTAATGGCTATCCCTTCCAGACAGTTTAATATCACGTTTCTTTCAATCCTGGCTGAGGAGTGTTCACCAATTGATATTCCCTTATCCAGGCAATTGAAAATTTGATTATTCTGGATGACAATCGAATGAGATCCATCTCCAAAATCAATGGCATCTCCCTGAATATTATAAAATTTGTTTCCGCGTATCAGGGCACTTTCAACTTCATCACAATCAATCACATCAACATCTCTGGCAACATCCTTACCCTGGAAACTTGAATTTTCGATGAGAGCTGTACCCTTGCGAATATGGATATAGTCGCCCTCCAAAATATGTGTGTCTATTGATATACCATTTATGGTGACATCGCATGATTCCATATAAACCGGTAGCATTACATCAGATAGAGTCACATCGGTCAGTTGGACGGTCGAGTTATTTCCGGAGATGGCAGCTTTTTGTAGAAAGGGATCGGAACCGTGGGATGCTCTCTGTAATCTGAGGTGTGTCAGGGATGATACACCAGTTGCATTCTCTATGTATATACCACCCCAGGTTTGATCAACGCTATTCGGTTCAGGACCTATGGTCACAGGGTATTCTTCATTTCCATTCACCACAATACTGCCATAAACAATGATATTGGCCTGATCTGCCATTTGGATCTCCACACCAGCCTCGATACTCAGGGTAACATTTGCCTCCACAACCACATCTCTTTGAGCCAGGAAAGGAGATTCTGTCAGATTCAAAGAAGTGTTGGAAGTGATGGTTGAACCCAGGAAGCTTTGGTCATTAACTTCGAAAACGGCAGTTACAGTTGAATCACTTGAAAGTATAATGGAAATGGAATTTGATTGAGCCTCATCCCCCGAAAACCATCCCACAAATCTCGATCCAGCATGCGGAATTGCCGATACTCTTAAAGGGACATCAGTAAAATAACCACCTGTGGCCATGCTATCTGTCACTTCAACATCATTGATCAACAAGCTTCCTGCCCCGGATCCAGCTGTACTGAGTGTCAGGCTGACAATATCTGTTAATCCAAATTTGTCAAATATGTGTCTGCGCATCCGACTGGGTCGTCCCGTGGCAAAAACACGCATTCGATCAATATTTTCTTCCCATGCAGTGAATGAAGAGATAGTACAAAGCGGTGAGCTGACACCACAATCGTCCTGACACTCACCGGCCCATCTATTTATATCACGGTCCATTTCAGGTTCAATTACCGCTTTTAACGAGTCGATGATATTCATGACTCGATTTGGATGAAAACTGGTATTCAGATGGGCTGTAAAGCGTTGGATGAAATCATTTTTGAATTCTGTATTGGTCAGGAGTTGTTCGAATAACCAACGATGTCTGAGAAAATTATCTTCTCCATACTGGAATGGGTCAACCAGGTGACTCGTGCGACCATCTGGATAAATATTGTAGCTTCCTTCCACATCCCATAATACCCAGCGCCACTTTCCATCCTCAGTTTTAGGACGCCAGCATTGGATATTCAAGTTACCCCATTCAATATTTGCTATATATAGTTCAACAATCTGATAGTTGATAAATTCATCAACATCCATAAGTGTCTTAAGAATTTCATAGTTTTCCAAGATTGAGATATCATTATTCCCAAGAAAATCAAGCATGTTAGTATAGTGCTGAGCATCACCCTGATAGACACCGCCGTTATAGGGGTTTTCCAGAATATCCAGCTTATTAGAATCATACCCATAGTTTGCAGCCAGATAGTGTTGTTTCACCCTTTCACGGATATTATGTACGCCAAAATACTCACCATTGAGAAAAAGGACAGCCGGTTGACTGGCAGAATAATCAATATCCATTCTATCTTTTACCAGAGTGGCTATCATTTCATCACGGAACATGGTCCCCCAGTATTGGTTTCCGATACCATCCGCTGCTCCAGGCCGAAAGATCAGACGTTTAAAGGAGGCGAGATATTTGTCCCTGAAAAATTGATTGGAAAATTCATCCTCTCCATACTTATCTCTGGCATAAAGTCCAAGCTGCTTGCGTGGAAATATGCAACTTGTAGTTCCTCTCACCTTTAACCCGGTGGTTTGGCTAACTTTGAGAGCACCATCTCGTTCAAAATACTCGAAATGCACAGGGCGTTCCCAGCTTTGACAACTATTAGCGGTTTCTACACCCTGACAATCCTCACCATTACTCAATATGCCAAATGCCTCGTCCCATAAATATTCTGGGTTGGTGGACAGAGAGATAAGTGGTAATTCTGAGGAGTCATCAATGATGTAAGTGTTTGTGGTGACCAGGCTAGAGGCAAGGTCTGGGGAATAGCCTACTGCTCGAACCACAGCGGTTGAATGAAGGTTAATGGGTCCGGTATACAATTCTGAGGTATTTGTGGGTTTTGACCCATCCAGGGTATATCTGATTTCAGAGTTGCTTAGATTAGATTCCATTTCAAGACTGATAGAACCTTCATAAAAACCTCCCTGGAGAGAAAAAACGGGAGCGGATCCTCGCAAATTTCCAGATGTTCCAGGTGTCGAATTCGCCGCACCTGGGGTAGGATCACTAAAATAAACCCAATCCTGCGAACCATCAGCATCACGACCAAAAGAGATATCAGTAACTTGTGGTGGAAATGTGACTGTATCAATTTCATTTCCCAACCCATCGTACAGACCGATCTCCTCACCGTCTTTACTCAGTTTGAAGCTGGTATGACCCAGACTGTCCTGCCCATCCGTCCAAACAAGAAGTAGCTCACCTGGCTGTATGATAGAGTTTGGAGGGAATTGCCATTTATCAGGCACATTGAAATTATCAGTGAGATAGTATCCTCCCACATCGATGGTGATATCCTCAGCATTATATATTTCTACCCAGTCTGTAAATCGTGAAAAATCAGGATCAATATTGACAGAGGAATTTGAGGCCAGAAACTCGTTGACGTATAGATTTGGAGATTGAGCCCTGACCTCATGCCCAAAACACCCTAACCACAGAATGAGAGCGAGAGGTGAATATCTCACTTAATGAGTACCATTTTGCGAACCTTCGAAAATTCTATCTTGCTTGACTCAGTGGCTTGAGCACTGAGTCGATAAAAATACAGACCTGTACTCATATTGAGACCAGCGGAGTTTTTCCCATCCCAACGCACAAAATAATTGCCAGCTTCCTGTGGATGGTCCACAAGGGTAACGATCTCTCGACCCAGAATATCAAATATCTCCAGGTTAATCTCTGATGATATCGGAAGTGAATAGTGCAAAGTGGTAGTGGTGTTGAAAGGATTGGGGAAATTTGCAGACAAAGCGAATTCAGCTGGAGCAACCGGGTCAGGAGAATTACCTGCAGGCAATCCCACTTGAACAGCTCCTATATCTGGGGCAGTTCCTACATATTCATCTTCTGAAAGGTTGACAAGTATCTCACCTTCCCACTCATATTGTGCCACCCCGGCATCAATACAGGGTGATGTAATCCAAATTTCATAGTCACTCTCATCAGGATCGGTGAATTGGGGATTAGCTGTAAAATTGCCTGTCTCCCAATATATAACTGCATTTGCATCAGCTTCGAATTCAAACAACTCTTCACCATCTTGAATATCAGAAAAAGCAACCATGAACGTACTGGTATCTGGGCTGTAAAATCTTATATCCTGAGCTGGTTCACCCCAGACGATCGAGTTAATCAATAATGGTCTTGAGCCACTTCGTATGGACATTCCTTGCCCATATCCACTCTCAGTAGAATTATCTGCCAGCGTAATATTTACCATCAGAGGGTTTGAATTCCAGCTGTCCAATCCACCTCCGAATTCAGTCGCGTTATTTCTAGTAATTGATACACCATTAAACAGAATGCTGCCCAATCCCTGGGTGGAAATACCACCACCATAGTTTGCAGAATTGTGGTCAACATTTACGTCTTTGAGATGAGTGAATCCAGCTTCTCTTACACCTGAATCCGTCATTCTACCCAAGCCATACCATTCTTCATGAATAATTGAAATACCGCCACCTCCGCCTTCAGCGGTGATATTATTGATGACATCACAATTCACCATACTTAGAGAAGCATTGTAGGAAGATATACCACCACCGTTCCATTGAGCAACATTCTCTGCGACCCTCACACCTTCCAGGACAATACTGGAATTATAAATTGAGATTCCTCCTCCTTCACCAACTGAATAATTGCCAGAGATGTCGACATCGCTCAAAACAAGATGGGAAGACTCAAAGGCTGAAATTCCACCTCCACGGTAGTCATGGTTCTCATTCCGAACAATCTGAGTATTGGTGATTTGAGAAGCTGAATTCTCACTATATATGCCACCCCTACCCATCTCCTCATCCAAACCATTATTGGAGATTAATGAATTTTCTATTCGGGGTGAGCTGGAAAGTAGGGCAATACCGTACTTGAGAGAATTTGAGACCTGACAATATTGCATATGACTACCAGAGGCACTCTCTCCAATGAACTCGATCCCATCCCAACCCTCTGGTCCGCCAACAAATTTGATGGTATCTTGCTCCGTGCCCAGCGCGTCTAAAGTTCCATAGACAATGATTTTGTTTGAAAAACCTGTTGATGTGATGACTACTCCGGGAGCAATGGTGAGTGTGGAACCTTCAGGTAAAATGAGATCACTTGCCAATACCACATCGCTAGATATCGCACCGGAATAGATTCCCCCAATTACGCCAGAGGGATATTCACCGGTCCCAGCAATATTCTGAGTTGTAAAGGCACCCATATCTGCAATACTCCCATCACTATCCTGTTGACTCCAGGGGGCGCCAACATCAATACAGGGTGAATTGGGTTGTAGATGGTAGTCATCAGAATTTGGATCAACAAAAAGGGGGCTATCAGAAATGTTATTTTCACCCGTCCAAAACTGAAGGCTACTACTTCCCACAAGATCTGAGTGGTAGAAAGTCATTAATTCCTGGGCTACGTCTAGAGGTGCAATCCCCATATTTTGTATATTGCCAATAATCGAGTTCAGCACAGACACTTCACCATTATCTTGCATATAAATGTTGCTACCCTCAACATTCATCGTACCGTTATCTATAATGGTTGTATTGACAATTGATAATTCCAGGGAATATGAAAGATATAATCCAGCGCCTTGAGATCCTGATGAGTTTCCGGTGATAAGTGAATTGGCAATCATGGAACGCCCACCGTCCAGATATATACCGCCAGCGTATGTATCAATTGTGGAAGTTGTCGAATTGTTGAGAATCAATGTTGAGAATATATCCACATTTGAGTTCCATGCGTAAATTCCCCCGCCACCAAACTGAGCTGTATTGTTTAAAATGTTGCAGCTCTCAAGGGTCAACTGGGTATTTGAGATATATAGCCCACCACCATCTATGGCATTATTATTCATGAAATTAGTGTTGGAAATCGTAAGCGATCCATTTTCAAGATTGGATCCAGTATTTTCGGTTAAGATTGCTCCACCTGGTTTGCCAACCTCATTTCCATTTTTAAATGTTAGATCTGAGATTGAAACATCAAGGTGCGAATTAATTTGCATGATGCGAGAGGTGTCTCCCCCCAAAAGGGATATTTCTGAGTCAGTCGGTCCCAGTATAGTCACACTTCGGTCCACGACGAGTTGACTATCGAGTTGAATACTATCGATGCCAGGGATTTCAAAGCTGATAGTTCCTCGAGCACTGATCTCTGAAAGTGCTTGACGTAGTGAACCGATTCCCGAGTCATTAGTACTTGTAACGGATATATTCATGGGCGCATTTATTGAAACGGGATGTTCATTAGATCTAACCTTATCGAGCCCTGAATCATCATCTCGGAAGCCTTCCGTGGTTTCTGTGTGTCCTAACATGTAGTCAAGTAAAAATGTCCCTTCCTGGGAATCAGTAAATATCTCAATTTCAGCATCTACCATCCCTTGTGGAATAATTGAGGTTATGGTATCAAGACCAACCCACCAATAGTAACCCGACGGTGCAGGATCAATAATCTCCATTGTGTCAGAATATTCAATAGAGTATCGAATCCATCCTGGTCCTCCAGCGTGTTGATAAGCAAGAGAATCATCAACGCCCCACCCGTTAGGCAGCAAAACACCAAAATACGGAAGTGCATCACGATATTCACCATGTCTTCCAATTTCCCGATCTATCAGAAATGTGACTATAAATGAGCTATCAGGGGCAGCCAGATCAGGCTGATGAATGGATCTAAATGTGCAATTACTAAGAATTGATGCAAGACCAAATAAAACGAGTATTTTCTTTGTTGTTCTCAGGACCCAGGATGATCGAAAAAAGTAACATGTGGAATTCATTGTTTTTATCATCCTCTCTGATTTACAATGACTTACAGGATATAATTAAAGATAATTGATGTGATTAATACTCCAAATAGTTATATAGTCCATACCAGGCACTATTCCATGAAAAGACCATGGAGATCTGTGGGATATAGTTGTGATCCTTGTCCTTATAGATTGGATCATTTTCCAGGTTCTGTGATGGAAAAACAGCAATACCCGTATCAAAATAGAAATTCTGATAGACTCTGATTTTAGCATTCACAGCTGCAAAAGCTCCGGAACGTACCATATTTGAGTATTCATCAATTTCATTGATGTATAAGCGAGCCCCGGCCAGCATTTCTATCTGTAACCGGCCAGGCCACACCTCTGCTTGATATCCCAGCATGGGACTAAACCTAGAAGGTACCAGATCTGAAATAAGTCTGATTTCCATTGATGATGAGAGTACCCCTGTGAAAGGACGAGAAAGTTGAATTGGTTTGGAAACCATGGCCGCTGCAAAGGCAGCCAGTCCCCCATCGCAATATGGCACAAACAACTCTGGAAGATCCTTCATCCGGTGGAAGCCATTCTGGATTTCATCTCCGCCGCAATCGCCTTTCCACACTAAGCCAAGCTCTGGTTTCACCTCAATCCCATTCTTTTCATAGCGTTTTGAGAGACCACCAAAAATCAGATCATATCGATATTCCTCTTTACGAGAGGTCACATTGTTATAAGTCAGAGCGAAACGCCAGGTATCAAGGTGTAAACGAAAGAACACAGATACTGTTAAAAAGTCATCAGGTCCTATATAAAGGCCTTTTTTTCCACGTTCCACATTCCCCGTATTATTGTCATTGATGACAGCCAGAAAGATCTTGAGGTCTCTAACTTCATTCAGTACAACTGGATTCACTGTATTTGGGATTGGGTCGTACGGTATTGGCGCGGCGAGCGTGCGACTAAAACATGCAATCAGGAGAAGAAACCCTAAACCCCTGTTAAAAAGACTGTTTCCCATGATACCCCCATCTTTATAAGTACAGGGATTAGGGGTTTATCCTAATCCCTGTGCTGTTGTCCCGAGCATTGATCAACAATTATTTCATAAACACCATCTTAATAGTTTTGCCAAAAGAACCCGCCTCTAAGCGACAGAGATAAACCCCTGTACTCATTAGTTCACCCTTAGAATTGGTGCCATTCCATTCCATATCGACCCAGCCCGCGGCTTGATCCTCTGCTATATATTGTTGTACGACTCGACCCTTAATATCATAAATAATCAATCTCACATCGGAATTCTCAGGTAGACCATAACGGATAGTTGTGGTGGGGTTAAAAGGGTTTGGATAGTTCTGTTCAAGACTGTAGGAAACAGGAAGCAACCCCTCCCCATCAACTGAAACTCCCTGCAGATATACGAGGACAGGAACGGCTGTGCGGGGCAACTCAGGATCATTACTATCAATTGTGAGCTGAGCCTCATAGCTACCATTCTCAAGAGTGGTAGCATCGATGAGGATGGCCAGGGTTTCACTCATACCCGCAGGTATTGTACCTGTAAGTGGTTCAACATTAACCCAATCTATCTGACTTGCGAATTCAATGGCATAGTTGTCTGAAACGATATCAGGATTGATATAAGTATCATCAAATCCACCATTTCCCATGCCAATGCTATTGTCTTCATTTGAGATGCCCAGAGATTGTGGGTAATTTCCGTTTAAATCCTGATATTGAAATCGGATACGGTTGGTTCTCTCATAAAAGATCACCTGAAACGTCATAAAAGGAGGACCTGAGCAACACCATGAGACATGGTTGTACTCAATGATTGTCCGTCTGTCAGGGGCTGATCCCATCTCCAATACGTATATTTGACCTTCAGGAGGATATAGATCACCAGCGAAGGGAGCTATGGCTCCATTGTATTCATAATCGTACTCGTGTGGCACTACATAGGGATACCAGGTACTTGTCGTATGAAAGCTCACCCAACCATTGGACATGATATTGATATTGTTGTAGGGAGTGCCATAGTATTCAAACTCGAATCCCAGGGGTATCTCAGTTACAAAATCATCATCATACAAATAGTATTGGACACCTCCTGAGGCATCGATCCACTCATATTCAGGACCACCAGGCTCATTGGAATCCATCCAGGAGTAACCAAATGCGTCTGGACCACCGGCGTCTCTGGTCTCTCCAAGCTCCTCAATGTGAATGAAATAGTTCAGATCACTCCCACCGTTATTGGAAATGATAAGGGTATCTCTCACCTCGACACTTCCAAAAACATTATGCACCAGTGAATTCTGGTCTATTCCGATTTCTGGCGCCATCCAGGCTGTGGCATGCACCTGTAACGATAGGTTTCCATTATCAGGATCATCAGAGAGAAGACTTATGATGCCATCATATTCACCAACTATTTCAGGTGATATATTCACTGATATAAAGGCAGATTCACTGTGTTGAATATTTAATGCTGTAGGTGAGATTGTGAATACTGGATTGTCAACGGTTATGCTATTGATGTGGAGAGAGTCCGTCCCTGTATTTCGCACCTCGAATTCTAGGATTGATTCATAATTCACAAATATGTTTCCAAAAGAGAGCGCTTCTTCTGCAATTTGGATGTCTGGCACCCCAGTTACAGATAAGTGGGCGTGAGTGCTAACTTCAGGTGATCCAGGATCATTACTTTTGACTGTGATCTGTGAATAATATTCACCTCCATACATGTCAGCTGCATCAAAGGTTACGTTGACGTCTTGCTGCTCACCTGCTGCAATAGTGCCACTTTCTGGTTCAAAATCCAACCAGGTGGTAGAGAGTGGAAAAGTGATATGTCCAGACCCAAAATCCGGAATCTGATCCTCAAGTCCACTATCACACCAAATCGCAAAATTGAAGGCCGATGTACCTTCGAAATGGCTGATATGAGCACCCATGGTTCTCTCAATCGAGTTTGTCTCAACAATATTTGTAGTCAGTGTATCCAAAAGTACAAAATCTTGAGACTCTTCATCGATGAGAAAAAATCCATCGAATCCCTGACCTGTGCTTATCATTGCATATTCAACACCCAGATACCAGCCCAGCCCATCTTCTTCAGTATCCAGTCCGGTATCTATATTCTGGTCTATATCGATATAAATCACATATACCATGTCATCGAACTCAGTATAACCTTCGATTTTGACAAGCAATTCATCTACGGTTGTGCTACCATAAACATGTTGAACATCAACCGTTCCGAATTCCTGTGGATCTGTGTAAAGCAACTGCCAGGTTTCTCTGAGATCCCTGAGATTGGTCTCGTTTACTGTGTTCTGAACATTTGCTCGGGGTCCAGGCTTACCCGACCTGCCCCAATTGTCCTGGATAAGTTCATCTAAATTCTCACCAAAGCATTCCTCCCAACCATAGCGGGGTCCTGCCAACAGACTTGCATCAGGAACCGTACTTGTCCCCGGTAGGTTTTCCACTGAAACTGAACGGATCTCATAGATGAGTTCGCTCAATCCAGTATTTGATATGGTCATATTTTGAACCAGGGTCTCATCAGTTAGCAAGTCAGCATATAGTGAATCAGGTTCTACACCTACGATGGGTGGATCTATACTGCTCCCCATCAATGTGATTGTGAAGAGTTCCTCATCTGGATCGGAAGTTGTCAGCGTCAACTCTCCTGTATAGTCACCTGGTGCTGATGGAGACAGGAAAACATCCAGCATATACACCTCATCAGGTAACACTTCAAAAGACTGAGTGCCCACCGCATAATCGGCCAGATCAGCTGATGCATCTGACACGACCAGATTTGCCGAACCCCAATTCTCGATGGGAATAACAAGTGTATCAGAATATCCATTGAAGACATTGCCAAATTCGAGGGTATCAATTTCGAGATAAATGTCTGGTGCAATACTTACTTCCAACTCAACTGGAATGATTATTTCTGACTCATCAGGATCATTGCTATTGATCACCACTTCTGCAAGATGAGTACCTGCCTGCATTTCAAGGGCGTCCAGCAACAACTCTAAGGAAACACTTTCCCCAGTGCCTAGAGAGCCCAAATCAGCGGATAGATTTATCCATTCTGGTGAGGTAGCCGTTCTGGTATATGAAAATCCTCCCCCATTACCCCCAGGGGTCCAAATATGGAATAAAACATCAAGATAAATATCCTCTGATATCAAATGGAGAGAGAGCGGCTGATCAATCATACCTGGCGGCTCACCATTGATGGCGTCACGCCACACCTCATAATCCTCAGGTTCTAAATCATCTGAATATCCATAAGCCCATTCTGTATCCCAGGGAGATGCCTCAAAAGCGTAATTAGATTCTACGGCAGCATTAAAAATACCCTGGCTATTTGCTCGGGTTATCCAAACGTTGTCGGTTATCCGATCCTGGCTTTCTGGCTCATTCCATAATGCATAATCATCCTTTGTAAAGGTGACCGTGCCGACCACATCACCTGTTTCCAGGTGGGCTGTCCAGTAGAGTTCGCTTTCACCAGCGATATTATCGATAGTTATGATTTGAGTATAAGTTGCTCCTGGCAATAGAGTAACTATCACACTATCAGGAGATACCGCAATATCAGGAGCCAATATGGCCTGACCTGAGAGAAAAATGCTATCGCTCGGCGCTAGAGGATCACTTGATGTGAAAGTGAGAAATCCCTCAAAATATCCTGTCAAGGTAGGCTCAAAAGTGACGGATAATGCAGATGAAACTCCAGGTTGAATCTGATGCGATGTGAGATCAGTAGTAAACACTGAATTATCTATACTAATATTGTCAAGTTGAATGGATTCTGGTCCCAGATTTGATAATTCCAGGGTTAGTGTGGTTGCACTACCCACAAATACCTCCCCCCAGGCCAATGTGTCAGCTGAAACCTGTAAAGCGGATCCCTCCTGAATGATATAAAATTCATCGACTTGAATATCTGTATACTCATTAATCATACCAGAGGGCCACTCGATACGGAGAGAATCGATGAGGTCAGCATCACCAAGACCAAATTCAGCATTGAGACTGTTTTGACCGAAAGCTCCGGTTTGTCCACTGATTTCATTCACCTGCCAAGAATCCATGCCATAGATAAGGGCTTTGACACGAACTTTAGCACCAATGGCAGATCTGTTGGATAAGGTACCAATACATTTGATATTCACCCATGAATTCGAATTTCCCTGATTGGCATAAAGCAGGTTCCGACCACCATCTATTCCGACAAAAAGATCGAGTGCACCATCATTGTTATAGTCACCCCAGGCACTACCGATGGCTAGTAAATTATTGTAATTAAGCAAATTATCGTACACTCCAGTGAAAGTTCCATCACCTTGATTCAAGTATAGAAAATTGTTTTGCTCATAAGGTTCATTACTATTGGCCACAAAAAGATCCAGATCTCCATCATTGTCCAGATCTCCCCAGGCACTCCCCCAGGATTGGGCATTATCTGTAACAATGTCACCAACGACGATCTCAATAAATTCGCCTGAACCCTGGTTTTGATAAAACTGGCTCGAGAGATCAAGACTATTTGTCACAAATACGTCAAAATCTCCATCATTATCATAATCAGCCCAACTGGCACCCTGAGAGCACTCATCATTTTCTACCAGTACTCCCGTAAGTATTTTGATGAACGACCCGTCGCCTTCGTTGCGATAGAGTGAATTTGCTCCACAATTGGCAACATACATGTCCAAGTCACCGTCATTGTCATAATCACACCAGGTAGCACAGTTCGAATCGTCGGCATCCTGAACAATCCAACCAGCATTTATCTGGCTAAAACTTCCATCTCCATTGTTGTGATAAAGAGAATTGCGCGAGTCTGCGCTGCCCTGAGAGTTCGCGATATAGATATCTAGGTAGCCATCATTATCATAATCGCCCCAGCTGGCACCGTGGGAATTATCAGTTTCGTTGGCTATACTACCAGAGTATATCCTCTCAAAGCTTCCATCCCTTAGGTTATGGTAAAGTGCATTGAGTTCTCCTCCACCACCATTTGCGACAAAAAGATCAAGGGCACCATCATTGTCATAATCACCCCAGGTGGCTGTATTTGACCAGTTTCTATCTGAGTAGATATCACCTTCCCAGACACGTTGGAAATATCCCAATCCAGTATTGTGGTATAGATAATTGAGCTGATCCCCACCCTGAGTGATAAAAACATCTAAATATCCATCATCATTGTAATCACCTAAAATTGGCGCATAGCTGTTGCCCCAATCATCCGTATAACCAACATTGTAAACTGGTGTGAATGACCATCTTGAATTTGATGGATCATCAGGAAGGTACTCTAAAACCCGAATAATTTTCTGTGGATAGTTTGAAACCATCTGATGTGCTGTAATTAGTTCTGGAATTCCATTACCATTCATATCAGCTACATCCATTTTGGGCAGGAATCCATCCGATTCTGGATCGGACTGATAGCTACTGAACTCCTCACCATCCCAGACACGGATATCAGCACCAAAAACGGCAGAACCACCAAAGTAAATCTCATCGGTTCCGCTTGAATCAAAATCGAAGGCCAATGCTCCAAATTGCGCGCCGATATTTTCACCGAGAACGACTATTTCACTGAGGAGTAGAGAGGTCGCATCTCCATCAGTATCCTGGATCATGTAAACATCACCGGTCATCCAATTCCCTATATAAATCTCATCAGCTCCATCACCGTCCATATCTGATACGGCTGCATTCATGAGCTGAGCATTATCGTCGGGAAAAGTGAATTGAATATTGGTTGTATCACCCAGACTATAGCTATCTGGTCCGGTGGCTTCGAAAAAGAACATATTAAAATAATTGTATGGGTGGCAGAAGACTTCTTTGAGACCATCACCGTCAGTGTCACAGACTTGGACATTCAGACCACTTCCACCTCCGAGACCGTCATCAATGAATCCATCACGGTCTACATCCCTGGGACTGATCCAGAATTCTTCGGTCAAGACTTCAGATCCAGAGCCAATGTCTCCTGTGATGCTCAGGATTGAGAAAAAATCCTCAGAACGATCAAACCCCATGGTTAAACCATTATTGGCGAAAATCAGCTCCTGAGTTCCGTCATCGTCCACATCCTCAATCAGGAAGTGTTCAATAACCATATCAGAAACCAAATCACCGCTTAACGATAATAGGGTATTGTGATAGGCGAGGTCATAGCCATCATTGGCACCATTCCATTCGTATATGTAAAGTCCACGATTTGGATCGTCTGAATATCTGCCCCGGAAAAAGACGATTTCTCCATATCCATCCCCATCAAGATCTCCAGTCTGAACAAAGCGTGTACCTAAGTTATAGCTCGTGGGAGTCAGCGCAGAATTCCATATCATCCTCAACGTATCACCGCCGGGATCCATTTCAAAGCCTACCACACCACTTCCATTTCCATAATGAACAGCAAAAATTTCCTGATGTCCATCCCCATCAAGATCTGATCCAGCACAGAGACCACGGCTGCCCTCAGTGGGGTACCAGACCGCTGAATAGTCATAGGGATCATATTCAGCATAAGCAATCATCTGAAAGGAAAAATCCAGATCCCTCAGCCCGGCCTGTGGCTGTGAGAAGTTTGTGTTATTCAAAGTTTTTTGGATTAATTCAGGGTCATCTAGAAGGATGTTGATCTCATCAATATTTTGCCCGAATGACAAACCGGTTGTGAACCACAGCCATAGGACAATACTCAGGCTTGATCTGATACGATACTTGCATCTTGCATTCATGATGTCCCCTTATTGATGATTATCTATTAATTTGACTTAACTGGTAATAAATCCTATTCCTTACTTCAGTTAACCATCCATCTACGCCAAGGCTACCAGTCGTCGTCCATTCTGGACTTCGCCCTGGCGCGCGATGGATAAATTTTTACTTCAAGAATACCATCTTAATAGTCTTGGTATAATTTCTGGCTTCTAGTCGACAGAGATAAACACCTGTACTTACTGGTTCGCCACTCATGTTGGTACCGGACCACTCATAATTGACCCATCCAGCTGGTCGATTACTCTCCGATAAGCTCTGTACAACCCTCCCATGCAGATCATAGATCGTCAGACGTAAATCAGAGGTCTCTGGCAACCCATATCTTATTGTTGTGGAGGGGTTAAATGGATTAGGATAGTTCTGTTCCAGAGTGAATTCAGTGGGTAGTGCCTCAAGACCAGCCACTCCCACATAAGATGTGACCTGAGTCGTGTGGGAAAATTCAGAAGTGTTTCCTGCTGCATCAGTTGCAGTGGCAACCAGGTAGTCACCCATTTCCAGACCATAGTTCCCTACAGGACCCAAGACAATAGTCTTTAATCCTAGCTCATGATTAGCTGTGGTGTAAAAATTGGAATACAGAAATAATTGACCCTCTCCATCTTCATCTGATAGAAAGAATTCCACTTCGATGGGATATTCTGAATTTTCAATATCAGAATCGACCAAATATTGTATTAGTAGGTCACCCCCATCATCAACTCCCACATTGAGTGATGCAGGGAAGTTTTGAAGATGGTTGGGGCCATCATCTCCATCACCCTCGTCATTTTCAGTGACCCCATCAGTGTATGGATATGACGAACTCAGGCTTAGATCAATACCTATCTCCCCATTGGAATGCATCATATTCCGGGAAAATCTATTATTTACTTCGTTATTGGTACTATTGATGTTTATTCCAGCAAGCTCGCTATTGACGATGAGATTACCAGCACCATCCGAATCACCACCAATAAGGTTATCCGTTGCTGCGCCATAAATGGAAATACCCGATCTAGAGTTCGCAAGGTTAAGGGTTCTCGATCTATCTGAGCCAATAATATTCCCTTGAACTACATTGCCAGTACTCACACCATCCCAGCCTATGCCTACACCACCATACCCGTTTCCTCCAATCACATTAGCGGCTGCTTCACTGGTCCCGCCGATGAGGTTATTCGAAGCACCTGATCTCATTTGGATTCCCCAGCGATCATTCCCCAACGCTTCCGTGCCCTCGAGATTGGTTCCTACGAGATTACCTGAAACAGTATTATCGGTTGCAGCAGACCCTCTGATAACCACTCCAAGGGTGTTCCCAGAAATAATGTTGGCTGAACCAGCCACATTACCCCCAATATTATTGGAGGCTGATTCGTCGATGATAACACCAAAATAGTTAGGTATTGCTAACGTGCCGCTTTGATCTGTCCCTATGAGG
>Ga0209658_1001188_pt1 | contig 16501 bp, 17 predicted proteins | sample SaaInlV_150m_DNA_6_FD_184656 | JGI IMG/M metagenome (GOLD analysis project Ga0209658, IMG submission 184656) | Marine microbial communities from expanding oxygen minimum zones in the Saanich Inlet - SI037_S4LV_150m_DNA (SPAdes) (version 2) | ecosystem: Environmental > Aquatic > Marine >...
CGAAGAGATGGTTAAAGAGTATGAGCACATTGATTATTTAGAATTTACAGGTCGCAGAGGTTTCATCAAGCAACTTAATAAGGTTGGTTGGAAAGAGATGTATGTGACTATGAGAAAGAACTTAAACGCTAGTCGCTCAAGTGACTGCGTAAACTAAGGAGATTAACTAATGTTAACTAAAGTTTATGATGGTGTAGTTATTGATATGGCTACAAGCAAGATAATTAGTACAGGTGAGATTACTTGGGTTGATTCTAAGGATGTTGCTTATACTAAAGGTGGCGGCACTTCTACTTCTACTACAGGCTTTGCACAAGAATATAAGCCTCAAATTTCTGGCATGTTAGCTGAAGGAAAAAGCCTTTATGACACAGGTCAACTAGGATCTGTAGCTGGTTTCAATACTAATCAGTTAGCAGGACAAGCAGGGGGTGTTAAGTCTGCAGGTCTTCAAACTGGTTTAGAAGAAGCGATGGCCTTACAGGCTAACAAAGGGGTAGATTTAAGTGGTATGCGTACTGCGGCTAAGACAGAAGCTCTTGGAGCGTTAGGTATGTCAGCTGCAGGTGCTGGTCGTGCTGGAGGCTTAGGAGGTTCAAGGCAAGCCATTAACAACCAATCTATTGCTAACGATTTAGCAGGTAAGTTTGCTGGTATCGATCAACAAGAACAAGCTACTAACTTTGCTAATAAACAAGCTGCTATTCAAGCACAAGGTACAGGAGCTCAAACATTAGCTGGTGTAGGCGCAGGCCAACAACAACAAGCTCAGAATCAAGCAGATGCACCTTATAAAGGGTTATCACAGTATGCTTCACTATTTCATGGTGTCGCTGATAAGTCTACTACTACACAACAATCTGGAGGTAAGTGATGACTATTTGGAATCAACAGAATAACGGTTATGAATTCCCTAAATCAAACGAGGAATATGCCGCAATGAATAATAGCGACATTAGGAATCGTTTTAACCAAGTAGGAAATGATCTTGTTGGAACTCTTGATAATGGGTATCGCAGGCCTGTATATTCTAATGAAGATCAGAGAAAGATAGAATATATGGAGTACAGGAGAGACCAACTTCAAAGAAAGATGGCTGAAGAGTCTGCTTTACGAAGAGCAGAAGCTGAACGATATATGGCGCAAAGAGCAGCTGGACCATTAGGTGCTTCTATAGATGACAATCTAAGAACAGATATTCGTACTCCTTCTAGAGAGGCTGCTGCTAATTATTCTAGAGCTGCTGCTGATAGTACTTCTACTCCAGCTTATTCTTATTACGCCCAGAGTGATGATAGGTTAGACGGTCATTCTATTGATTCTGTAATGGATCCTGATTTTAGATGGACAGATGAAGGCAGAAAGCAGGGCTGGTATTCTAAATAGGAGATACTAATGGCTTACGGTCAACAACAAAACGTATGGGGTGCTAGAAGTAACGCATACGGTGATGAAGAAAAAGATAAGCCATTTGGTGCTGGTATGGGGGGTAACTCTATTCAAGCAGTAGGCGGTGGCTTCAAAGAAAAGAATACAGGCAAGCTAGTCCTTAAGACAGCAGCTACTATTGTAGGTACTATCTATGGTGGTCCTGCAGGAGGAGCCGCAGCTGGTATGGCTGTAGGTGCTTTAGTTCCTGATAAGAAGTCAGTTAAGTCTGGTACTAGTGGTTTTGGAGCGCCAGGACAGAAAGGAGGGGGCTCTCAGACTTCTATGCAACAAGGAGGAAGCTCAGATCCTTCAATGGCTCTAGCACAAATTGCTGCTCAAGGCTATGACAAGTATAAGGCTGGTCAAAAAGCAGCAGGACCATTGGCTGACCCAGCGACAACTGATGCTTTAAGTGAAATTAATTTAGATCCTGCAGATGCAGTTGACGCTGCTTATGCTCCTGCTGGTGAAGGTCTTACTAAAGAAGGAGTTAACCAAGCAGGACAAGAAGTAGCTAAGGATGCCGCAGGTGATGCTGCTACTGATGGGGCTGGCAATGCTTTAATGTATGCTAAAGCAGCTTATGATGTATCAAACAAACTAAATGAATCTGGTGTTATGGCTTCTGAAGCTGCTGGAGGCCCAACAATGAATATGGATACTTCTGGAGTTAATATGAATAGTACTCCCCAAACAAATGGACCTCTTAATCCTAATAAATTAGAAGAGGAAGACGACCTTTATAAAAAGAATATGAGTGCATTTGCACCCCTTGGAGGAAATAGATAATGGCATATAACAAACAAGTAAACCCCTATGGGATAGCTTCATCTGAATTAGGATGGAGAGGTTTTGCAGATGGCGGCAAACATGGCAATCCTGCTGCTATTGCTCCTCCTAAAGACGACATATATAAGAAGCTGGCAATGAAAGCTCTTACAGATATTGGTGGGGCAGCATGGAACGAATATACAGCCCCTGTTAATACTGGACAGTCAATGTGGGGAGATGAATTAGCAGGTTTTGATACCGCTATCGATGCTAAAGTTACAGGAAAAGATGGTGCTCTTAGGGATAAGAATGCTGTTGAACTAGAAGCGGCTGAGAGAGCTAAGGCAGACTTTATACGCTCTCATCCTAATGCTGGTAAAGAAATCTACAATCGTCCTGAATGGACTGAGAATGTTCCTGACTTCTTGATGCCTGGGGGAAGTAGATACAAAGTCCCTGAGGGATCAATTAATACTAGACAGGCTAATGCTTATAGGAATAATTGGAAAGCGGATCGTAAGTTTGTTCCAACACCAGCTCCGTTAGCCAAGAAGAAAACTGTTGTTAATCCTAATCCAAATGCAGTTACTGTAGACCCTAATGCGGTTAGCACAGTTAACGCTAAAAGGATCAAAGAAAAGTCATTGGGATACGGAAATACTCCAGGATTTGTTCAGGTTAATCCTGAACATTCTTCTTTAAGACAAGGTACTTCAAGTGTATTAAACACTGTGCAACTTGCTGATAAATTAGATGATGTCCAAAGCTCACTTCATACTCTGAAGCCAGAATGGTACATGAATGATGCGGAACAACTCACAGAGAATAAGAAAGACGCTGTCCAAAGCTGGATGACAGGCGGATTGTTCAGCATGTCAGACGCACAGACTTATTTCACTAAGGCCCCTCACGAGTTTGCTGAATTTAAGAAGAATCCTGTTGAATGGTACTTCACAAAAGGACCTGGCAAGAATGACAAGAAAGATTACAGCGGGCATAGCTGGTTCGGAAATTAAGGAGATATTATGACACAACAAGAATGGGAAGCACTAAATGCTACTATGGGATACTCTCCCGAACAAGACGCTTCAATTAGAAAATCAGTACAGCAAGCGACAGCAAATGGAGCTACTGTTCCTCCGGGTTACCAAAACTTATTGCCGTCGGTGGCAAGCTGGATGCCGGGTGAAGAGCAATATAGTATTTTCAATAGCCCAGAGTATGGTGAAGTTGATGCTTTTGGTTATGACTCTATTGACTCTGCCTCTACTGGAGTATTAGATAAATATTCTTCAGAGGTAAATGATCCTTCTTCAAACGTCAATAAAGTTGAAGTTAAGAAGCATAATGCAGATGGTACAGTAACCACTACTACTACTGAAAATAAGACAAATACCCCTTCGTTCAAAGGGACAAAGGACAAAGATAAAGATAAGATGCGGGTCCCAATGACCAATGCAGGTGGTATGACTGTGATCGCCACATCTCCAGAAGAGGTAGCTATGTACCAGAATAATGGTTATGTAGCTCCTAATACAGAGATGGCTTATCCTGAAGTAGGTACTGGCAGCCCACAAGAAAAGCAAGACTTTGATAACTGGCGCAATGAATACAATTCCAGGCCAGAGATGAAGCCTTCTCAATTCTTTGACAATCCTATGGTTGATACAGATGCAATGGGTAATCCTATTCAAGATCAGAACTTCGCAGGAATGAACACAAATGATGGAGCTGATCAATACGCTCAATTATTGAACACTCAAGAAGGTATTGATCCTAACGATGATTACTATGAAGGATACATCCCAAGTAATGATTCTTTGGAAGGTAACTATTATGGTGATGAAGTATCTGGAGACGCTGATAATAGCTTCTTTAATGATACTGAATGGGGAGGTTATAACGCTACTCCTAAGACTATGTATCATCCAAGCGGCTTTTCGCGAGTGATCAACGAGCCAGAAGCTCCTTTGTTCATTCGTGATGGTTACTTTAATACTAAAGCTGAAGCTACTGAAGATAGGGAAGCTCAGACAGCATTCGATAAGGCTGAAGCTGGACAAGACTTCTTTAATAATCAATGGGATGCTGAAGAAGCTTCTTTAGCAAATATTCCTTCTTGGTTAGGCACAAGTAAAGGGCCTCTATCAGATGTAGAGCGTGATGAATTAGTCGCTATGGATCAAGGGATTGATGCTGCTTCAGATACTGCTATGATGTTAGATCAGGATTACTCGTTGAGAGAAACTGATTACGATCGCATGGAAGCCCTTAGAAAGAAGCGTTGGGCAGAATCAAAACTAATGAGCGAAGAGTTAGACGCTGCTTCAGATACTCAAGAAATGATGGAACAAGATTGGGAGATGGACAATTTAGGTGTTCCTATCGAAGAAAGGGATATTAGTATGCCTGACAAAGCTCCTATTGTTAGAGAAGAAATCATCATAAGTAAAGACCATGAAGAGGTTAACAAGAGTGAAGTGGCTAAAGAAGTAGTGACTACATTCCAAGATAGAATTAATTCAGGAGCTAACCCAGAGGCTGAAATCAAACGATTTGTTGACTCTTCTGGTCATCTTAAAGAGTGGAGACCTCAGTTGTTTAAAGCAATACTAGGAACTCTTATAGGTGTGGCTAGTGGAGAGTCGTTTGGAGCTTCTGCAACCGCAGGCTTTGGTGTTGTAGGTGAAGATATTGCTAGACAAGAGAAGGTTGATGCTGAGATAGCTAAGGAAGACCGTAAGTTTGTAAGAGACCTTACTCTTAAGCAAGTTGAAGCAGGAGGCAAGGCTGTTACAGCTCGTAAGGACTTGCTGAAGTTTACAACTAAACGTCTTGAGACTTTATCCACTAACTATAACAAGAACTTCTTTGCTAGTATGGATAAGAAGATGAAGGAAAAGATAAATAAGAAGATTCCTGACGTTGCTCAAGCTTACAAAACATCGTTCTCTGCGTATGCAAGTAGAGCTGGTATATCAGAAGACGATCTAGTGGCTCCTGTTGGGAAGAAGGCCAAAGGCTTAAAGAGAATCTTTGACTCTGGAATGAGAGACTGGATGAAATCAATGAGAGCTCAAGCTCAAGGCGATGACGATATCAGTTTATCATCTTCTCCAGATGCGTTTATTAGAGCTAGAGCTTATCACACTAAGTTGACTAAAGATAAAGGGGTAAGTGGTGATATTGCTCCAATGCTTTTTGACAAGGAAGGCAACTTGGATGCTGAAAGACTATTGTCTTTAAGAGCGTCAGTTGATACTATTGTAAAAGGATCTGATAACTATCAGAATGCTGATGAAGTATTTAAGTCCCTAATTAAGATATGGAGAAAGCTTAGTCTGGAAGACAGGAAAGACCTAACATTCCTTGAGTTTGCTAACTCACAGGTAGGACAATTGAAATAATACATAAGGAGCAACCATGCTTACAGATTATCTAGAAGGTGAGAACGATATCCCAACACATGTTAGGAGGTCTATTCAAACCAACAAAGGTGAATACTGGTTTGTTGATGGAGACACTATTGAGCCAACTAGTAAAGCTGAAGGGGCTCCAGTCCGTTTTAGTGATATGTCGGTTCCAGAAACCCTTCACTTCTTAGAAGATGGAACTGTTAAGTATGGTGATTGGGATGGAGAAATTATTGCTGATGAGATTGCTGGACTAGCAAACTCTCAAGGTTTTAATATCCTTCCTGATGATTCAGAAGAAGATATCTACGACAGACTACTGTCTCCATTACAGAATAAAGATGGATTAGGTCTTGGAGATAAGGCTTACTACGAAGGCATTATTCCTTTAGATAAGTTCTCTTCTGACAAGCAGGTCGCTTTAGCTGAAGCTGGAAGAATGGCTAGGGGTATTAGAGAGATAGATCCTAACGACCCTTGGGCACAAGCTAGAGGCAGAGTTCAACAACATTGGAGAGACACTTTAGTTGGTGAGAAGGCTGTTGCTTTAAATGAAGCAGCTTATGCTGCAGAAGCAGGATATAGAGGCCCAGAGTCTATCTATGTTGACCGTGAGGCAATGTTCTTGCATGCTGATAGAGACTTCATGAACCGTGCTGACAATCCTTTTTCAACTGCTTTCGAGTCTAGTTGGATGGGCATTAAGCAAGGTATCCAAGGCGGCCGTTCTATGCTGGGTGATGCTCTTAATAACGAAGAGCTTTACTTATCTGGCAAGATTAATGCAGACATATACGAGAGTAAACTAAGGGAGTTACCTGCATATGTTGACGACATTACTAATATTGAGGATGTATCTACAGCAGGTAACTATATAGCTGGCTTAGCTGGCATGGGGTTACCTTATATTCTTGGTTTGGTTGCTTCCTATGGCGCAGGCGCTGTTGTTGGTGGTGTGATCGGTGGGCCTCTTGGGGCTGGAATTGGCGTTGCTGCTGGTACTGCTATGCCTTGGTTGGTGTATGCAGGTGATACATATCATCGTATGGGCGGAGACAAAGATTCCAAGAATGCTGGTGCTGCAATGTCAGCTGGCTTAGCTATGGCCCTATTGGATCGTTTAGGTCTAAGAGGTATTATGAAGCCATCTTATGTGCTAACTAAAGATGGTATGGATCAAGTGATTACTCAACACGCTAAGAAGACAGGTATATCAATTGACGCAGCCACTCTAGATGTTAAGAACAACTTGGGTAAAGCTCAAATGGATCTTCTTAATCAAGTAGAGGGTGTTGTAGACATCTTAGTTAAGAAAGGCTTAGTTGCTAAGTCGTTTGGAAAGAACTTTGGTCGTGGTGCTGCTATTGAGGGCACTACTGAGATGGCTCAAGAAACAACAGGCTACGTCACTGCACATTATGGTGGTGAGCATGGTGAATTTGATGGTGAAGAATACCGTAGAGTTCTAATCAATGCTGCTGCTGGTGGTGCGTTGTTAGGTGGGTCTATGTCAGGTGTTAGTACAACTATCTCTGACTATGGTCGTCTTAAGCAAATGCAACGAGATTATTCTGCATCAGCAGATAATGTTGAGAAGAACTATTGGCATGGTGGAGACGCTTATGACCAGCTTCAAACGCTTATGGATTCTCCAGAGTTTAAAGAAGCGGTTAAGAATGGCGACTCATCTTCTGTTATTAAGGATGAATACGACAAGGCAGAATCTGATGACAAGACAGTGAACAAAGGCTGGTGGAAGACTATTAAAGACTTTCCTGGCAAGTTCTTTATGAAAGGAGGGTCTAAGTATCTTCAGAAAATGGTTGAAGATGAAACACTTCCTCCTGCGGTTAGACAAGCATACGCTATTCTAATGACTATTGAAGCTCCTAGTAACAAGTCGTTTATGCCTGGTCAGTCTAAGATTAAGATGAAGCAAAGACTTGCTGGAAAGATTAATATTTATCTTGAAACAGTTTGGTCTAACTTTATAGCAGAGTCTGGATTAAGAGCTGTTGGCAAGGATACTGACGCAGCCCTAAAGACTCTTAAAGAGTTTATGGCAGAGCGGACTAGGGCTAAGGACGCAGTGGTTCCTTATGGGGCTACCACTGTTAATCCTGTAACAACTCAGCTAGAAAGGGAAGGTAAGCTAGATGTTTATGAGAAGGCTGCTAAAGAGTTAGAAGCAGTCGCCGAAATGAATGCGTTGCTTTACGAAAAACTTACAGGTAAGGACTTAGATAGGCGCAAAGGTTATGTTGAGTCTGCTGCTGTTTTAGCTCCAGCTGAAGTTAGAAAGAACAAAGAGTTATTCGTTCAGACTTTAGTTGATGGCTGGACGCATATTAATCCTAAGACAGGCAAGGTTATTACAACTAAACTGTCTCGTGAAGATGCTCATAAGTTCTATAAAGCTGTTGTTGAAGGTGGAGAGACCTTCTCAATGGGCAATATGACAGATGCAGAATTCAAACGAATGGGTTTACCTGACACACTAAGAAAGACTAGTATGCATTTGAATTCATCAAATGTTATGAGAGATACATTCTTAGAGAAGAACATGTTTAAGGTTCTTAGTCATAACATTGCATCAATGGTTGATTACGGTGTAGAAGTTCAGGTTGCTGGTAAGGATGGTAAAGGCGTAGATAGAGTATTGCATTTCATTAAATCTACTCTAGAGAAAGAAGGAATGGGAGACAGATGGGATCCTATGACTGCCAAGGTAATCATGGATTACAGAGATGCTTCCTTAGGGAGATATCATGAAATGGAGAACAAGAAACTTCTTGAGCTTCAATCTAACCTGTTGTTCTTTGGCTCTATTACGCAACTTGATACATCATTGTTAGCATCTCTTCCTGAGATTGGATTGTTGGTGTTAAATGCAATACATGACAAGGAAGCTAAGCAAGTATTAATGCAGGCAGCTAAACAGCTATTCCAACATTTTAAGAAGTCTACTAAAGACTCTATGAGGTATATGGTTAAAGGCTCTGGGATGACTCCTGAGGAGTTGTCAGCTGTTGAAAGGGATTTCTATGCGTTCTATGGTTCACACGCTACAGGCGTATTAGGACATATCGATATCGGCCAGCAGATTGATCATATGAGTAAGTTTAAAGAATCAGTTCTTCAGGCTTTCTTTACATTCAATCTACTAAAGCCGTTCACTGACGCTACCCGTATTGCCGCCCTATCTATGGCACAAGATGCAATCATTAGAGACTTGGCTTTAGTGTTCCAACATTATGAGTCTGGTAGGAATATCGGAGCTGATGCTTATGAAAGACTAAGAGAGCTTGGTATAGATCCTAAGGCTATGGCGAAGGAATACCATATATTTGTTAATAGTCTTCATGCAGAGCTTAAGAAAGAGGGTTTAGATCCAACACATGACCCTGAAAGATACTATGCTGCTTTGCAGAGGATTATTAATCAGGAGTTAGGTCAAGGAAATAAAGACGCTCCATTCTATAGTTTGTTTGATCAGATGCAGATTGCTCGTCATTCATATGTTGATAACATCTTAGCTAACCCTAACTCAGCTGACAGACCTATATGGTATTCAGATCCTCATTTCAGAATGATGGGTCAATACCAAGGTTTCTTATCTACATTCACATCTCACATCCTTCCAAGAGCTTGGAGAAGTTTCAGACATGGCAACCCATCTGCTAGATACCATGCGTATGCAGCAGCAATGACTATGCTTATGTTTGCTTTCCTTGGACAAATGCTTAAGGACGAATGGAAGTATGAAGATGGACACAACCCTTGGTTAGAAGACTATGGTTATGCTCAGAGAGGTATTATGTCTTCTGGATTGTTTGGTACATCTGAAAGATTCATTGATATGATTCATCCAATATACGATATCAACGAACCGTTCCTTGAACAACTAGCAGGAGACTTAGGTCCGTTTACTGGTACACTTAGTTGGGCGCATAAAGTGCTTGACAACGCAATGTCAGGAGATATGTCTGGAGTTGGTTATTATGCTAAGAAAGCTACACCATTATTCGGTTCTTCTTACTTATTCAAATAAAGGTAAATACAAATGAGTAAATTAACAAGTGGACTCTTAAGGGGTTCTAAACAAAGTGTGTTTGATGCACCTGAACAGGTAATTGAGGACATTAATAAAAGTACTGACGAAAGAACAGAGAGCCAGGTCATTTTAGATGATCTTGATATAGCTTTGAATTCTACTGAATCAGTAGTTCCTATTATTGCTCCAGAAGGCGATCCTATAATTGATGCTAATCGAGAAAGAATTGAGAAGCAGAGAATGGAGAATGTATCTCAGTTTCCTACACAGGAATCTGAGTACGAAACATTCACACCTGAAGAGGATAAGGTTACTCGCAGAGAGCCTGCTAAGTTTGAAGAGTTTGCAAGGTTAATCGATGAGGGTAGTGAAGATGCTGCGTTCGCTTTATTAAATGAAGGCGATGATACTGTTAGTCGTCCTGACTTTGATGAGGTTATAACTAGCCACAAGCAGATGACTTCATTGCTTGGAGAAGAGGCTGGAAAGCTTAACTTTAACTTTAGTGGAGCGAAGAAAACTGAGTTCTATGAAAGGCTTAACAATGAAGAGAAAGTCCCACTTGGAGATGTTAGAAGTTTGGCTGAATACGGTAAGCGTTTCTTAGCTTTGCAAGAGGAAGCTGAAAGGAATGACTTAGGTCAGGCTTTTACTGATTCTATGATGTATTCTTTCATGCACTCTCTTTTAGAGCAACGCTGGAGAAAGGAACAAAGAGAGAATGACATTAAAGATGGTAAGCCAGAGTCTGAGATTGCTGAAAAGGAAGAATCAGGAACTGTTGCCATGAATGGTCATATAGGCTCATTAGTTGAGTCTGCTTTTAACATTAAGAATGGCGACAAGATGACCCAGGGAGTTACAGGGGCAATCACTAAAGAGATTGTGTTAAGAGCTAACGACCGTTTAGTAGCGGCAGGAATGCCGTCCTTGTTTGAGCAAAGAACAATTAATAAGGATGGTAAAAGCTTAAACATTGTTGAGTTAACCGAAGCTGGCCTTGACTTGGCTCAGAAGCAAGAGGCCATGGTTCCTACTTTGATTCCTAAGGCAGTCGTAAAGGTTAGGTTCGAGCGTAAGATGAATGAAGAGGGTACTAAGGTTAAATGGAACAAGTCTCAGAAGAAGAAGAGAGACAAGTCTTTAGACTATGGCGACTATGCTCAAGCCCAGAAGTCAATAACTTATCAAGAAAACATTCCTTTTACATCTAATGGAGAGTTGTTTATCCGTATTGAAGAGTCTTTAGCGGATCCAGAGGCTAGAGAGATCATTGATGCTGATTTCATTGGCCTTGTTGGCTTAGAGATGAAAGACGGTACTATTTCTAGAAGAGATAAGAACGGAACTCCTTGGAGGTTTACACCTATCTTAGATGCGAACAATCGTCCAATGCTTAATACAATAACTGATCCTACTAATGAGCGTTATGGCTTTAAATATGAGGTAGAACTTAGCCTTTCAGATAGAGCTAGATACAGATTGTATGACAACACAGCAATGTGGATTCAGGATACCCAGGACGCTATCTTTTATTATGACTTCATGATTGGTAATGATAGAATTTATTTGAAGCAGAACATTGGTAACTGGCATAGTGGCAAGTTTGCTAGAAGTCTGTTGCAGACTGGAAGGCCTTATCAAATCAATCACAAGAGCCCTAGAGAAGTTGGAATGCATAAAGCATTGATACTTCAAAGGGCTGGTCTTGAGAAGGATGATAACCACAAGTCTTTATATGTTGAAGAGCTTATAACTAAGTTTGATACTAATGTGGCTAAGTGGTCTGAGATGTATTTCAATCATCTTAAAGAAGGCAAGTCAGGCATTCCTATTAAGCTTCTTAAAGAAGCTGATGGTGATTGGGAATACTTAACCGCTGTTGAAGAAGCTCTTAGGTTCGATACTTACTTAAAAAACCCTACTAATAAACCATACGAAACTAGATTCTTTACGGAGCTAGACGGAACATCTAATGCTCTTGCGTGGTCAGCTGTTCAGGCTGGTAACACATTAGTTTCTAGATTGACTGGCCTCCTTCCTAAGATTGAAGGTGATGCTGAAGACACCTACTATTACACAGTAGAGACCTTTGCTAAGGAAATGTTTAAAGCATTATCATCTCAATATAATGGAGATGAGGCTACCAGAGTTAAGTTCAAACAGTTATGGGAATATCTTGGAGTTAAGAATAGAAGCCTGGCTAAGAAGCCGTTAATGATATTCGTTTATGGTGCAAGTGGCTTTGCGATTAAGCTTGACTTTGGCGCTACTCTTGAGAAGCTTGTTTCTGAAGATGGTTTTCAAAGGTTAGCTAAGAAAGATCTAGGTTTAACTTCTAAAGAAGGACAAGAGTTTAGAGAGCTGTCTAAAAGGATAATGGTTAAAGCTATTGAAACTAACTTCCCTGATCTAAGGGCTTATACAAAGGCTATGGCGGCTGTTACAGAATATTCTTTGAATCAAGGCTTAAATCCTACGTTTAAGAATCATGCTGGTCATATTCTTCACTTTGGCAGGCTTGTATCCCATGTTGATAAAGAGAAGTCTTTCAAGGCAAGCTTTAAGGATGAAGAAGGAAAGGTTGACAGGTTTAATGTTGATGTTTTGACAAGAACTCATGATCCTAGGGCCTTATCAGTATCTGCTAGTGGCAAGGAAGTGTACAAAGCTGTTAAATCAGCTGCTGTAATGGTTACCCATAGTAATGATTCTGAAAACATGAATGGAGGCTTTATTGATTCCTTTGAAGACCTTCAGAAACAAGGTAAGCAATTCTATGGAGCTCAAATCTTTGATGGTCTTATGACTACTACTACTCAAGCAGAGATGTCTGCACGTCATCTTAACAAATGGTTTAAGAAGATCAATGCAGAGATATCAAATCTTGATAGGTTCATTGCTGGTATGAAGAAGCAGGCAAAAGAGAAGGGTATTAAGTTCGACCTTAGCTCTCAGACTATTCTGCTTTACAATCCTAGAACTGGAAAGGAAGATGTTAAAGTTAATCTTATGAAGTTAGTTGAGAAACTAAATAAAAGATATAAGGATTTACAGATAGAGATGGCTAAAGAAGAAGCTCGTCAGTTTCCTATTCCTAGATGGAATCACCATCCATCATGGTACTCAAATTGACAAAGTCACAGAAAACAAGAAGTTAGTACTTAAAAACAACACCCCACAGGTTTCCGTAATGGATTCCCGTGGGGTTTTGTTTTTTAAGTACTAACTTCTTGTTGTTGTGTTACCTTGTTCAAGTATAGATGTAAGTCCTTTATTATTTCATCATTCAGACTGTCAAAAGACAGTGTTGCTGGGCTTGTATCTGTTGAGCCATCTGTTAGCCTGACTAAAGTATCTTTTGACTTTAAATCGACAATAAACTTACTCATCATCTGAAGGGTTGGAAAGAAGAACCTGTATTCTCTTTTCTTCTTTCCAATACATATAGGGTTTTTGATTAATATCCAGTTATAGTTGTCTTTAGTAACTCCGTAATCATCATCAATCATAACCAGATTGTCTTCCATCCTAGACATTAGTAACCCCTTTGCTTTGTAACAGCTTTAAGTAGATCCTCGGCTTCCTTTCGTTTGTTGTTTACAATCTTGTAAGCTTCCTTCTGTGCCTGTTCAGATGCTTTTCCTTCTTCCAGTAGTCTTGCCTTTTCAGCTTTAAGGTTCATTGCTCCAACAACATCCATCATTGCATCATTGATTGCAGGTGTGCCTTCTAGTTCAGGGTCTAAATTAAACTCTTCGATGTAGTCTTTATCTGAGATGCCATGCATACTCATTACATTATAATCTTTCATATCTCTCCTTGCCTTATCGGCTTTGTTATCTATCCAACCATAATCGGCTAGGTCTTCCATTAATGCTTACTTGTGATGATAGGTGAGGGCTTCTTATTCTCTGCTTCATCTTCATCTGCTAAGTAATCTAACATTGCATCAATCATATTACTATCATCAGCAATACTAAATACCATTTCAATTACTTCTGTTCTGTTTAACTTTTCATTCTCATCATCTACAATTGTAAATGTCGCTCTACATGTTCTCATCTCTTTCTCCTTTATTGGTTCATTATAGTCATACAGCCTTTCACAATACTCTTCTAAATTCACAGGAAGTTTAAGCTCCTGGCATAATTCATCAGGTACTGATCCTTTTCTTCTATAGTTATGTTGTTAACTGTGTCTCTTTTAATCTTGCTTGTTAATATTTCATACTTTGTTTCTACTACCTTCCTCTTTTGTCTTTCTTTATGCCATTCCTCAACCCAAGAAACATTCGGGTTCTCTTTTATCTTATTGTAAGCCTCTCTCATTACTTGCTCAGCAACCACTTCATCTTCCCTATCTAGACATCTATTCATATAATGAGAATAGACATCTTTGCGTTTAAAGCCAGACGCTTTTGCAATGTTTGAATATTCTTGAGCTAATATTGAGCAAGCTTCTTCTTTACTTTCTTTGTTCATTTGTTCTCCTGTTAGTTAGATAAGGTTAGCGATCCCAGAATTGGTCTCCAACTTTCCCTCCCCATTTGTTAATCTTAATCTTAATGCGAATAAATAAGCAATACACGCACATCCTATTCCACCACATACTTATCTTATTTAGCATTTAGTTCCTTTGTTTGTTACTTACATCTTCTCTTAATAACTCATCACACATAATAATAGCTGATTCTGTCATATGAATAGCATCTGAGTTCTCTTTGCTTGAATGTTTCTTAATCCTATCAAGTATTTCTTTAATACCTTCAATCTTAATCTTACATTGTTCATAAGAATGCATTACCCCTCCCTGAATATTTCCAATATGTACTTACCTTTATGTTCTTCAGCTTTGTAAGTAAGGCTGCCCCTATGATGATCCATAAGAGCTGTTACCATACCTTCCTCAAACTTGCGAACGCCATGTCGCCAGGTTATATACCCTCCCCCGAGAGTGAATATTATTAATCCTAATATTATTTCAATCATGTTATTATTCCTTTGTTATTCTTTCTTCGTATGCAACACGGTTAAACCCTATAGACTTTAGTATCCTTAGGGTTTCTAGCCATGATGCACATTGATCTGTTGTAGCAGGGTCGCATGTTGCCATCACAACTCTGTAACATTTCTCTATTGCTTCGTTAGTTTGTATCGTCCTCGTCATTGATCTCTCCTATGAGCTCAACAACAACATGATCTTCGACATCCTTACCAGCCTCACCGAAGTCAACAACGAATCCTCTTACGAATTTAAAGTTGTCATCTTCTAACTTACCACCTTCTACAATGGCATCCATTAAGAACTTATGTACTGGAAACCAGTAGTTGTCTAAGTCTTTAGGTCGGTTTCCTTTGAAGAATAATGTGTATTCAGGTCTAATCCAATTGAATCTTGGTAGAGACTCTGTGAATCCTGATACAAGCTCTGAGTAGTCTTTCTTGCATTTAGCTTGAGAGCCCCAGTGCATCTTCTTAAAGATATTCTGTGATAGTTTTACAACTTTACCCTTTCGAGTAAAGGTTGGATATTCCAATATGGCATTGTACTTCACTTGACTTTCCTGATAGACCAGCCACCTGTCTTTGTGTTCTTAGTTAGCTGAACTTGATTGCCTTTGTATGACCTGCCATCACAAAGATCAATAAGCTGTTGGCGAAAATCTTTCTGCTTTCTAGTAGCTTCATCTGCATCAGACTTAGCCATCTTCCAAAGCATTGCTAATTTGCACCATTCCTTATCATCTCTCACAATAACATCCCTATCCCCAGCTTCAGGTTTACCCTCGAAGTATTTAGCCCAACCATCTATGATCTGTTGTTGAACTTGTTTATCTTGTTTTACAATTCTGTGTAAGCCAACTTTATTCTTTCGGTCATATACCCAGAAGTTACATTGGTCTTGTTTAGATAATAACATCTGTTGCTGCATTTGTAAAACATAATGAATCGGGAGGTCTTCTTCTAACTCCATATTAGCCCATAGGGGCGAGCAGGATCCGTTTAGAGGGACTTTAATCTCTACGATAGAGTTACCCTTGCCTCGCTCCATTCCGTCCAAGGAAGCCATCAATGGTAATCCATCAATTTCATCTGTAATACAAACTGGAATGTAAGTCTTGCCAGAAACCTTCTCGTATAGTTCACGAGCCTCGTCTTCTGTTTCTGTTCCAATCTTCATAGCTTCATTAAGTTTAATGTGAAGCTCCCCATTCTTAACCTGCCATAATTGTAATGGAGTCTTTGGTGTCCAAGGTGAGAGTTCTAATACTGATGCAGCTTCTGATGCTGTTCCGTGTAGTCTTCTAATCTTTAGCCATTCTTCACTGCCCTGTGGCAATTGTTCTTCTGAGTATATCTTCATGTTTTTCTCCTATTGTTTTAATTACAGGTCTCTTAGAAAGGACAGGTTTCCACTTGCCTTCTTCTTCATCGAACCATTCTGTTATTAATAAGTATTCTTCAGTCATCTTCAGCCTCCTTATTAGCTAACTTCCTATCATACAAAGCAACACCTAGCTTATACAACACAGCATCGTGGTGGTCTAGCTTCTTATTAACCTCAGCCATCTCTAATGTAAGTCGAGTAACGGTATCTTCAAGCTCTTCAACTCGCTCAACTACTACATCTGGATGATTCGGTTTCTTAATAGTATGTGGATGCCTAGCATCTTCAGGGCTTCTTGCTGAGATGTAACCGTTGTTCTGTCTTTCCCAGTTCGTTAATTGTTCACTCATCTTCATTCTCCTACATTATTTCACTGTCTAGTAACTCAGCAATATCGTATATTTGTTCTAAACCCGCTTTGTTAGAGTTAGCTATATTGACT
>Ga0209658_1001198_pt1 | contig 16399 bp, 20 predicted proteins | sample SaaInlV_150m_DNA_6_FD_184656 | JGI IMG/M metagenome (GOLD analysis project Ga0209658, IMG submission 184656) | Marine microbial communities from expanding oxygen minimum zones in the Saanich Inlet - SI037_S4LV_150m_DNA (SPAdes) (version 2) | ecosystem: Environmental > Aquatic > Marine >...
GTTGATGATAGATGGGATCAGTGTCTTGATGAATCTGAAAATTATAATGGATTTGCAGATTCTGACGGTTGTCCAGATATTGTTGGAATATCGACCCCTGGCACTCCTTCTTTAATTGACTCTGACGATGACATGATTCCTGATTCGATAGACCTATGTCCTAACCTTGCTGAAAGATACAATGGTTATTTTGACACTGACGGTTGTCCGGATGTAATTAATCCTAGTTCTTTATCTGATGCTGACTTTGATGGAATTGTTGACACACTAGATGATTGTAAATACCTTCAAGAAACTTACAATCAATTTGAAGACGAAGACGGTTGCCCAGATGATGTATCTGATAATATTTCTACAAAATATCAACCAACTGACAATGATAATGACGGTGTTGATGATAGATGGGATCAGTGTCTTGATGAATCTGAAAATTATAATGGTGTTTTAGATACTGACGGATGTTTTGATGTCATTGGTGCAGAATCCACTATTGTGCCAATAACTGATTCAGACGGCGATGGATACATAGACGAACTAGATTCGTGTATTTTTGAGCCTGAAACCTGGAATAAATATAATGATCTAGACGGTTGCCCTGATTCCCTTCCTTAGGAAATTTAATTTTATAATATTATAAAATAATTAATATCTATAATGTTCAGACCATTCCATGCTTCCAAAATTTTCTAGTAAGGCATTTTTAGCCCCAATGGCTGGAGTGAGTGATCCTGCACTTAGATTACAATGTAAGAAAATGGGTGCAGGTCTTGTGGTTACGGAATTTACTAATATTCATAGTATTATTGCAAAAGAAAAACAACTTAAAGATCACATGAAAACTATTCAAGAATTTATTGAATATTCTGATCAAGAACGCCCTCTTTCAATTCAATTATTTGGTTCTGATTTATCTGCATTGGAACAAGCTGCAAAAATTGTCGAACCTTATTTTGATATAATTGATTACAACATGGGTTGCCCTGCACCTCACATTACACAACAAATGGCTGGAGGTGCACTCTTACAACAGAGTAATCTTACTCAACAAATATTTCAAACTCTTGTTGGCGCTGTAAAAAAACCTGTAACTTTAAAAATCCGCTCTGGCGTAACTGATGCAAGTCGTTTTTTATTTAGAGATATTGCAGAAATTGCTGAAGATGAGGGTATTGAAATGATTACCTTTCATCCACGTACTGTAAATCAAGGGTATTCTGGAAATGCTGATTGGAATTTAATTAAAGAACTTAAGGAAATCTCTGGAATTCCAATTGTTGGAAATGGTGATATTACTACTCCTGAGGATGCAAAAAAAATGATTGATGAAACTAATTGTGATTATGTTATGATTGGTCGTGGTGCTATGGGTAATCCGTTTTTGTTTGAACAAATTAATGATTACTTGAAAACTAATACTTATGATGAATATTCTTTTACAGATAGATTAGATGCTTTTTTTGATTATTTGCATTTAACTGATAAATATAAAATAAAATTTGCAAATCTTAAGGGTCAGGCAATGCGTTTTACTAAATCCATGAAAGGTGGTTCAAAAGTACGTTCTAAAATTACTCTTGCATCAAATATTGAAGAATTAGAAAAAATTATGACAAATGCATATTTGATATCCTGAAAATTTATTATTTTAAACTTAACATTTGTTTATAATTTTATTTAATTTTAAACTATTTTTTAAAAAATATTCCGTTATTCTTATATGTTTTAATGCAGTATATTTTACGTTATGACGGGAGTTCGAATCTAGTTGGCCACGGCGTACGTTCTGATAAACTGCGAGCTTGGCTCTGAGGAGTTTGTAATCTCGGAGCTGAGGTCAATTGAGGGAGTAGTCGAGGTTCACGGCACGTTTGGCGCGTATGACATCCTGGCAAAGGTTCAGTCCGGTCAGGTCGAGGCATTGCGCGAAACCATAACCTGGAAGATCAGAAAAATTCCAAAAATACGCTCGACCCTTACGCTGATGGGAATAGACGGACAAGGATGATCTTTCATCACCTTTTATACTAATTTTGTAATTAAAAATATCCCTTTAGAAACATGTCCTCCAAAAGGATAACGACCTGAGAGAAGTAGTAAACCTCTCAGCAGATTATTTTAAATTCTTAAATTTTCTATTTTTTAATTAAAGAGATTCCGAACTTTTCTTTTTTGTTGTAATGTTTAGAACACTTTCAATATTACTTACAGCTATTATTCCATCTCCATTTTCTCCAGTAAATGCCGCATTTAGAATTACTTCAGATATTTTTTCTACTTCTGAGTCCTTTACAATTGTACTAATTACTGAAACTTTGTTATAATCTGATACGACTGTACCTGTACCTCTTCCAGATCTTACAATTTGTCTTTTTCCTGATCCTCTTCCATTTCCTTCTAAAATTGTAAATCCATCTACAATGTCCGTAATTGCAGTCGCTACGACATCTACTTTATTGATTTGAATGGTTGCTTCAATTTTTTTCATATTGTTTGTTATAATTATGGTTCAAAATATAAACAAATATTTTTTAATCTGATAATGGGTTATTCCATAATCCTTCTTTCTTTTTAGTATCAAAAATAAAAGTAATTATGAAAAGTGATGAAAAACGGTCCCATCGACTAAATTATCTGTTAAAATGTTACCTTGTCAATCCGCAAGAAAATGAGATTTATCGTCGAGCCAAACAAATGGGTGTGACTGATTCTACTGCTAAAGATTACATTAGAACTGTAATAATACAAGCTCAAAAATCAGATTCAAAATAATTTTTATATATAAACAGTAAAAATTACAATTCTTTCTACTTCTATGCGGTGAAATTATTAGAAATCTTAAACAAGCTATTCATAAATAATGAATATGTGGAAAAATTATCATGAATGATATGTTACTTGATGATGTAACCTCTCTTTTAGATGGAGATTTTGGTGATGATCGCATTTTAAAGCAAATATCTAGAGCATGCAAAAATAATGAGGTCATTAGTAACTATGAAAGAAATTATGTTCAAAAATTAGCAGAACAATATTTGGGTAAAAAACCTGAAAATATTGTTCCTACAAAACCTGAAAATATTGCACCCACAATTCCAGACGTCGTAATGCCTAAAATTGAATCTTATGAACAAGCTCAAACATTTGAACCACGCTCTTCTCGTAGTTCTAATTTTAATTTAAAAAATCCAAAATTAATTTTGGGATTTACTTCTATTGTTTTAGTAATTGGTTTTGCTGCTATTTTGTCTTCTGGCACATTTGATTCATTTTCATCTAACCCTGCATCTAACCCTAACCCTGCATCTAACCCTAACCCTGCATCTAACCCTACATCAAAGTTATCAGTTCAAACTGATTTGTCTTCATATTCTCAGAAAGATTTTATTTCAATTAATGGTGTATCTACTAATTCCAACATGGTCCACATCTCTATTCAAAATCAAAATGATGAACTTGTATGGACAGAGCAAGTTTCTGTAAAAAGTAATGGTATGTATTCTACCCTCTCTATAGCTGGAGGTCCCGGTTGGGAGAATTCAGGTACATATACTATGAAAGTAGATAATGGTTCAGAAATAAAATCAATAGCCTTTTCATTTACTTCGTAACTTTTTAACTTGTTTTAATTTATCTACAGAAAAACCCATCATTTTGATCTTTGTATAGCACAAAATATTCTTCTTGATTTTTTCTATTTTTTTTTGCATTTAGTGCGTCTTGGTACATATCAAAATGCTCAATTACGTATAATTGATTTTCTGTATCTCCAAAGTAATCTATTCCGACCAAATTAAAGCCTGTTTCAGGTGTTAGATTCCTTTTTTCCTCTTCAAATTTATTGTCAGACAATTTTTCTTAATGGTGTCCAATCCATTGATAGCAAAATTCCTCATCAATCATGTCTATAATTATTTTTTTATTTTTTATTTTTGGTAGTTCAACATTAAAAAATCCTAATTGCCCCTTCCATGGAATTGGAATTCTAAGTGGTTTTGCATTTTTCAACATAAATCCAAATGTTTTTTCTTGAAAAGTTCTTGAAGAAAAATGTTTTTTCTTATCTGTTTGAATTTCTTTGGAAGATGTATATTTTTTTACATCGTAAATTTCCACTTTACCTATTATTGCACCCGTTGTTAATTTTTCTTTTATTTTCAATTTTTTATATTCTTCCTTTCTAATTTTAATTGGAGCATGAATTAAAAATTCTCCACGAAAATCTGTATTCCATTTCCTTAATTCAATTATTTTTTTATTTTGAACAATTAATTCTGCAAATGGTTGACAAATTGAAAGACATTTCATGATTACTATGATGATAAAAATTTGATATACCTTAAAACTGTGAAGCTTGTTTGACTATTTCTGAAAGTTGACTGTTTCTTGCTTCAGGAAGTTCTGTTATTCCTCCTATCAAACTATCTGTCACAATTCCTTTTTCTGCTAATACATTGGCAGCCATTAGTGATGTTCTTCCAGCCATACAAACCATTAGGGTTTTTCCTTTTGATTCTTGGAGCGAATTATTAATTTCATCTGGAATTCCCTGTCCTGATAGTAGTTGTTGTGCCGTTCTTGCATTTGGTACGACTATTTTGCTTTTATCTATGCCTAGAGATTTTGCAAGTAATTCTATTCCGCCTTCTTGAGGGGTATATTGCGTGTGAACCCAAATAATTTTATCATAATCTTGTGAATTTGAGGCTACTTGTTCTTGTGATACTTGTCCTGGAGGTTGAATTTTTCCAATTTTCTCCAAATTCTTTCTATATTTTTCTATACCGTCACAAATCATTACTACAAACTTACTTTCTTTATTTGTACTGGCCAATTGTAGAGCTGCATAGAGTTCTAGTGCACTACTTTCTCCAATGTCATGTCCTTTCTCTACAAAAAATTTGAGAAGCGGTTTTGCTTTTTCAAAATCTACTTCGTATTCTCCAGCGTAATTATCTGGTTGATAATATTTTAGGCCATCTGCATTATTGTGAGTTCTAATTCCTGCAACGTCTTGTCCGCCTGGTGGAAATATTACGTGAACTCTTTTTTTGTTATATTTTTCAGATATGTATCTGCTTAATCCGCCTGAAGTTCCACCCGTACCAAATGTGCATAGAATGTTGAAATTTTCAAGGGAATTGCCTTCTTCGTGCAATTGTTGATCTATTTCAGATCCTGTTATGGTCCTATGTGCGTTTACATTCAAATCATTATCGTATTGTTCTGGACAGAAACAATTGTATATTTTTGCAAGTAATTTTGCTAAATTGATGATATCTTGTTTGGCTAACAATTTTTCAATTTCTGTGATTGAATTATCAAAGATACTTGGATCAAATTCTAACTGAGTTAATTGTGAGCGAATGTTAGCAGCTGTTGCTTTTGCAACCAATTCATCTTTTTTTCCTTCCATTCCTGGTGCCGGACAAATATCCATTTCTAAATCCATTATTTTGATATTCATGTTTCTTAGTTCATGAAACACGCCTTCTTGTAATTTTCTTGAAACAATTGTGACTACTTGCAAACCTAGTTTTGACAACATCCCTAATGCTATTCCAAAATTACCTGACGTTGCCTCAATTACTGTTTGACCGCTCTTTATTTTCCCTGTCATGATTGCATCATGAATTATGTTTGCAGCTGGTCTAACTTTGATTGAACCTGTAGGTAATGTGGAATCTAATTTCCCGTAAACTTGTAATTCTGAATTAGAAAGATCTAAGTTGTAAACTTTTTTTGCACATTCTTTAAAATCATTTGTAATGTCTACTAGCGGCGTTGCATTGACTATTTTTGCTCCTTGCTTATCGTTTTCTAAATGTGGTACTTTGTTCCATATTTCTTCCTCAAAGCGTTGAAGTAGAACTTTGTCTATGTTATTATCCTGATTTTGCTCCAATTTTATCTCTATTTTTCACTTTTTAGAAGGTCATATAAAATATCTTATATTTTAGATTAGGATTCTTCCATTTTTTTAAATTTCTTAGATTTGTGCATCTAAAAGATTGATTACTTTATTTGGAATGTCTTTCAATCTGCTTACTGCCATGGTTTTATCATATCCCAAATGTTTAAGATTATTTGCTATGGTGGTGGCCCTTACCGTATTTGGTCCTAATCCTAAAGCAACCATGGTTATTCCTAATCCTTTTAGTGATTTTGTTCTCTTTCTGACTGCGTCTGAATCTGATGGCTCTCCATCAGTTAATGTCAAAAAAATATCTGGTCGTTTTGCTTGTAATGTTGAAAACATTTTATCATAAATTTCTGCGAGTGGTGTTGCTCCATTTGCAACTATCTGTGCTAATCTTTTTGCAGTAGTCTTGTTCCATTTTACATTTTCTTCTTTTATTGACCAGCAGACCATTGATCTATTTTCTGTACTAAACGCATATACTGCAAATTTTACTTTAAGAAATGCTAAAACTTCACATAGTGCTATTGTTGCTTTTTTATATTCAATTGCATCTGAAGATATGCTTGATGAGTGATCCAATAAAATTATAATTTTTGTTTTGATTGATTTTTTAATGTCTGTAAAAAATGGTTCATTTCCTTCAATGTAGTTTTCATCATCAAATTCGTCCCCTGATCTTAAGTGCTGTTCTTTCCAACCTGTTTTCCATTCTTTGAATTTCATTTTTAATCCATTAATCAAACTAATATCGTAGATGGCTGTTTCGTCAATATTTTTTGTTGATGGAATTTGTATTCCTACAGTTTCTGATGACAGTCCTTTGTTATCATTTTTTTTATTTTCATCGATTAGTACTTTGTATTCATCATAGACATCTTCGCCTTTTACTATTGATTCTGGATCAATTGAGCCGAAATCCCCTTCTTTGTTTTTGGCAATTATTTTTAAAACTTTTCGTAATTCTTCTTCGGATAATGCCATTCCAGCTTTCATAAATGCGACAGATATTGGAATTGTTAACAATGAATCAATTTCTAAAATTTTAATAATTTGGGTTACATTTTTTTCAATCCATCTTGTTTTTTGATTATTTTCTATTGACTCATTGACTATTTTTTTTGCAAATGTACTCGCTTTTTTTATTTTTTCAAAATGGCTTGATTGTATTTCGCCTTTTATTGCACCAAACATGAAATACTGGTAAAATGCCTCTACGATTCTTGCTTTACCATAAACTGTGTGGAGTTGAGGTCTTGATACGAGCATATATCCATAATTAAAAATAATTTCTTCATCCATTCCTTTCCAAATTTTTCTACCTAGCTGTTCCACTCTTTGTGTCTCCATTATGTTGAGAATAAACCCAAAAGCATGATCATCACTAAGAATTTTTTCAGAATATTTTATTTTCATTGCTTCGTACCATGACGACGTTCTAAATTGCCTGTATTTTTGAAAATCATTCCCTATTCTTTTTTCTAAGGATGTTAGGATTACTTTTCTTTCTTTTAATCTTGTTTTAGTTTCAATGTTATTTGAAATTTCAATTACTGCGTCTTCTTTTTCAGACCATCTTCTGATAAGAAATGTAGAAATTTCTGCTAAAGAGTCATTTTGAAGTTGAATGGATTGCATTTAACTTCTAAACATTGAAGTGATTATGTCACTTACTTTTTGATATTCTATATCTCCCCACTGTGTGTATACATTTCCAAAAACAATGTTTGCAGCTTCTCTTGGCGATACTTCTTTATCTAATAATTTTCCAAATGCAATGGTTTCTCTCAAACTTGGTGAATAAAATAATTCTTCAACTGCTGCAGCTTGTCTTAATGTGTTTGCCAGTTTAATTCCTTGAATTATTTCTGATTCATAATTGCCAGAAACATATTTTTTTACAATGTCTAATTCTATTTCTTCTGGTGGATATTCTAATCTTATGCGTACTGGAAACCTGCTTAGAATTTGCGGTGGAAGTTCTTTTGTTCCACTGTGCGTTAGTGGATTTATCGTTGCAATCACAAACCATTTTTCTTTTGCTTTAACTACTTCGCCTGCTGCTTCTTTTAGTACAATTTGCCTTCTGTCATCTAATGCCTCATCTAATCTGAGTAAGACATCTGCCTCAGCTGCATTGACCTCATCTAGATATAGTAAATTTCCGCTTCTCATTGATTTAATCAAAATGCCTTCATCAAAACTGACTGTTCCATCTGTCAGTGTTTTTGTTCCAACCAGATGACTCTCCCTTGTTCTTAAACTAAAATTAATTGATTCTAAATTGATGTTATTGATTTTAGCAAAATCTCTAACTAGTGATGTTTTCCCCGTTCCTTTTGGCCCAATTATGAGAACAAACAGTCCTGCTTCGTACGCTTTTTTAATAATTTGATTTGAGTTATTCCAATCTAGATATTGTATTTCTTCCAAGGCTTTTTTTTATTAATTATAACAATATTTAATGTTGGATCTATTTTCCAAATGCTTCTATCTTAGCAAACGACTCATCCAATCTTTGATGTAATGATTTATTCCATTGATCAAATCCTGATGGATCCTTTGGATAATTATTATAATGTTCCACTAACCATTGATTTTCCGTAGATGTGTATTTGAGTCCTTTTGCAACTGTTTGGTTTAACACGCCTCTAATTATCATTCCAACTTTTCCTAATCCTGAAAAGTCTGGATGTTCTCCTTTGCTGATTGATTCTACATCTAGACCGCCCAAGAAATGCTTCATACCGTAACTGATTTGTTCATTGTTCATTTGTTGTACTAATCTTCTAAACAGTTCTAATCCTGCTGTTTTGTACCCGTATTCTTTAATGAAATCTAAATTATACTGCCACAATGATGCTTCAGATGTATCATTTGCTTCTAATGCCTTAGCTACGTTGTTGCCTAGAATTGTCCCTGCAATCAGTGCCGGTCCTATTCCTCCAGCATCAATTGGTTTTGGCATCCATGCAGAATCTCCAACCATCATGTATCCTCCGGAAACCATACAATCATTTTGTCTTCTGACAGAAACTTGGAATATTCCTGAATTATTTCCTCCTAACACATCTGTAGAATCTTCAGAAAGTTTTGCATTTTTAATCGCTGGATTTCTTTGAAGATATTCTTTCATTAACGATTCGACATTATCTTTTTTACCTAATCTGTTGTTTCTCTTTTCTAGAAATGCTTTTTCAACACCCAAACCGATGTTGACTTTAGTTTCAGATTTAGGAAATACCCATCCATATCCTCCTGGAGCAATGTCTTGATCTAGATGAATTATACAATAATCTGGATCAAATTGTGTAAGATCTTTTTGTCCTGGTTCAAAGTCCATGATGTATCTTCCAGTAATTTCTAAATCTTCTATGTTGATTTTCTTTTCAACTTTGGTTGAGTTTTTAAGTCCATTTCTTAGAATTGATGTTACTCCTGTTGCATCAATTACTAATCTTGATGTTTTTTTGAAAGGCTGTTTTGTTTTGTTATCTATTCCTTGAACTCCGACAACTTGTTGACCGTCATAAATTAGACCTGTTAATCCTATTTCAAATTCAAATTCAATTCCCATTTTGTAACACCTTTCATTTTGGATTCTAGGCAATTCTGTACGATTTAACATGTATCCGTCTCCGTCAAATGGAATTGCTGTTTCTTTATCTGGAGAAAATGCCATTACTCCTTTAACATCGTGTTCGATTTCTGGGTTAGTCCATTGAACTTTGATTCTTTCTGACATGAAATCCACTGCTTCTTTTGAACATGCATCTCCACATACCCATCCTGCCAGTCCTTTCCTTCCTGGTAATGTTTCTGGATTTCTGTCAACTACGAGAATTTTTAAATTTTGATTAGAATAATGTGATATTGATTGTGCCGTAATTGTACCTGCTAATCCTCCACCTGCAATTATAACGTCATAATCTGTCATAACTAGAGACTTGTTTGTCCGTATTTATAATAAACTCTATTCTGATATTCAAACTCTCATAATTATGATTTAATTTGGGGTCGGTTCGTCGCGGCGTCTTCAAGGCGTTAGCTCAGACTGGAGCGGCTAATATCTCCTCATTCCCAAATTAAATTGTTGATCTATTCCTATTTAATCTAGTTGACTCTTTGAAAAATTTCTGTAAATATTTTTACGGTATTTTTTTTGTTGTAAATTGGAGTATGAATTTTAATTTTTACGGTATCTTTTTCACTAATTATCAATTTACCTTTAACTAATTCTTGCTTATCTAATCTTAGATGAAACCTTGAATCTATTGTCCTTTCTTCAATCTCTTCAATTAATTCATTAATTTGATTAATTGGTAGTAAATCTAGCATATTTTTTATAAAATTTTGACCCTGCTTTTTTACAAGTTTAGCACTTAAGATTATTATTGGATTTTCAAAATACCCTGTGGTTTCTATTGCTGTAAATTCTTCTTCTTTAATTTCTAAGACTTCGTCAAAGGATTGCAATATTTTTGAAATATCTTCTGTTGCATGAATAATCACATCAATAGCAATTTCTATTTTATGGATCATAATTCAAAATAGATTATGTTCTAATTATTTATGCTTCTAGTAATTTCGTTTCTTTATCAGCAGTTCTAATTAGTTTTACTTTCTCAAGACCCACATGTCTTACTTTGATGACTCTTTTGAATGCGGCCATAATGTCTGAATTAATTTTACTGTAACATGTAGCCTGAACAAATTGATCAATTGTCATTTCTGGAACTGTTTTGTTAATCACATCTCTTGCAATAATTCTTAGTGCATGTTGTCTTGATGTGTTTAGTGGTCTATGTGTTAATGCTAATACTTTAACTCTGAATACATACCCGTCTTTTGTTTTAATGTCAATTATGAAATTAATTTTAGATGAACCTCTTCTAACTAAACTACGCAAAAATTCTTTTGAATACTCAAATCTTTTGAAAATAGTTGTTGCAATTTCGCCATCTATTTTATGTAATTGGAAATATAGTTTGTACTGATGTTGTGAAGGATCTCCTTTGAGAATGTCAAATAATGTAATTTCTATTACTCTACCTGATGCATTTTCATCATCTGTAATTGGTACGTATGCGATTGGGACATTGTTAAATGAATCTGGAGCATTAACTGTGATCCAGCGTTTTTCTCGCCACTTGTCCTTTATTCGACCTTTTCTGCGTGCCAATTCTTAAGGAACTTCAAATCCAAAATATAAGGGTATGTCAAGATATTTCTTTCTGATTTCCCATGTATGGCTGTAAAACCTTTGGAATTAGAATATGGCCCTCTTTTGTTTGAAAATTCTCCATTATTGACACTAAAACTCTGGTTGTAGCTATTAGAGTACTGTTCAGAGTATGGATATACTGAGTATCCTCGTTTGTTTTATCTCTAAATCTAATTTTCAACCGTCTTGCTTGATATTCTAAACAATTTGAACATGATACAATTTCTCTATATGCATTCTGTCCTGCCATCCATGCCTCAATATCATATGTTTTAGCTGAAATTTTTCCGATATCCCCTGTTGATAAGAGCATAACTCTGTATGGGATTTCTAATTTTTGATAAAATTCCTCTGCAACTTCGAGCAATTTTTCATGCTCTTTCCAAGAATCCTCTGGTTTTGAAAAAACAAATTGTTCAATTTTATCAAATTGATGAACTCTGAAAATGCCCTTTTGATCTCGTCCGTGTGCTCCCGCTTCTTTTCTAAAACAAGGACTGATCCCCGCATATTTCATTGGAATGTTTTTTCCTTCAATAATTTCTTTTGAGTGCATTGCTGCCATCGCATGCTCTGATGTTCCAATCATGTACAAATCTTCATCTTGAATTTTGTAAATAACTTCTTCAAAATCTTCTGCAATCACTGCACCTTCCATTGATTCGCGATTAATCATATACGGTGGCTGAATTAGTGAGTATCCCTTTTCTGTAAGAAAATCCAATCCAAAATTAATTAGTGCTTGATTTAATCTCACTAGATCATTTTTTAGATAATAAAATCTAGATCCAGCTACTTTTGCAGCTCTTTCTAAATCTACTAAATTCAGATTTTCAGAAATATCGATATGATCTTTTACTTTAAAATCAAACTTTGGAATATTTCCCCATTTTTTTATTTCTATATTTGCACTATCGTCTATTCCCACTGGAACTGATTCGTGAACTAGATTTGGAATTGTTGATGCTAATTTAAAATACTTATTTTCAATTGTCTCTTGTTCTGATTCTAGTTTTGTTAATTCACTTGAAATATTTTTCATTTCTGCTAAAATTGATGATGCGTCTTCTTTTGCTTTCTTTTTTTCTGAAATTCTTATTCCAATTTGGTTTTTCTTTTTTCTTAAGTCGTCTGTTTTAATTATAAACTCTCGTCTTTTTTCGTCTGTTTTAATTAATTCATCTAGATCAAATTCTACTGCTCTAGATTTGAGCATATTTCTGATCATTTCTGGTTTTTCTTTGATTAGTTTAGGATCTAACATTATTCAATTACCTTTAATGCAACTTGGATATGTTCTAACACTTCATCTACCGTGCCTACAAGATGTTTCATGTTTTCTTTACTTTCAAAATTAAAAATTAGGTTACTATCAATATTTTCAACATAAAGACTCAATCCTTTTGGAAAATTTACATTATCTGGCTCTAGTGCCTTTTTGACAGTTTCTGCCTTTGTTTCCGATATGTTACTGATGATCACTTGAACTTGGCACGTTAACGACATTTAATTCTAAATATTTCAAAAATTCGTCCAATTTGTCTTTAGTTATTTTTGCACCTGCGGCAGCATTATGACCTCCTCCAATACCGTCAAATTTTTCAGCACCTGTTCTCATTAATTCACTAAGATTAATCTTTGATTTACAGCCAAATGATTTTCTTGACGAAAATTTTATTGTATTTGCTTCACCTCTAGTTCTCAAAATTACAATTTTTCCTGTATTTTTTGGTGATCCTGCAATTAGTGATGATATTGTACCTGTCATTGTTTCTGGTACTATGTCTTCTCCGTTAACCATTATGCAATTTTCATTTTCTGAAATTCTCCATCTTTCATTTGATAAAACATTCATGTATTCCTTGATCTTTTTTCTATAATCTGTTAGAATTCCTTCTCCTTCAGTTAGTACCTGGTTTCTATCCCCCATACATATTGCCATTCCGACCCCCGAACGGTTAATCCTTCCACATGAATTCAGCATCGTTGAATATTCTCTACCATCTCTTAGAAAACTTCTCTTGTCTTCTTTTGGAAATGTGTATGTATATCCAATTAATTCTGACATCACTTCTGTAGTATTTTTATCTGGAGAAAAATCCGTTATTGCTTTTATTACTAATTTTTTTTCTTCTTCATTTAGTTCTGCTGGAACTCTCCATCTCCCTTCTTCTTTTAGTTTAATTCCAGATGATTTTAGAATTGATAGAGATGTTTCTTTATTCCATGTCAATCCTTCAATAAATGGCTGTGATGTGAAGGCAATTGCTTCTGCAAGTGGTCTAGTTTCTCTTCCCACCAGTAGTAAATCCAAATCCATCTCCACTAAACCCAATTCTTTGGCCGTATTGGCAATTTCAAAATTTTTACCTGTAAATGATTTTCTGTCTCCTTGATCTTGTCTATCTCCTAATGCCGAAACTACTGCAATTTCTGATAAATCTGAATTTTTTTCATCAAGTGCCATTGCTGCTAGATATGCCATTCCGCCGGCACAAATTTCAGAACCCCCGTCCATTCCATACTTCCATGCATTTATGACATTTTGATTATCTTTTTCTTCTTCTGATATCTGATGATGATCTAAAATAATCCAATCATCTTCTAATATCTGATTTAGATCTTTTGCAAACCCTCCTCCAAGATCTGTTACAATGTGAAAATCTCTAGAATCTGTTTTGAATGATTCTGCTATGTTCTTGCTGAATTCTTTTGATGTTCTAAGGGTACATTTTGCACCTTCTCTGATTAACGCTTTGGCAATAATGCTTCCAGATGTTAATCCGTCACAATCAATGTGTGTTGTAATTGAAATTGATTTTTGAGATTTTACACAATCTGAAATTTTATCTTTGAATAGTGATAGAGATTCTTCAAACCCTTTTGTCATTACTCTAATTGAGCAACTACAGCTTTATACTTCCATGTTTTAGGAATTCTTTCAATCCTTTTGTAATACACGGATAATCTGTGAACTTTAGCTTCGATCAATTCTAGAGATCTAACGTTTCTGTTATCTCCTTTGTTTTCTTTAAGGTGCTTTTGAAGACCGACTGCTTTATTGACAATATTTTCCAAGTCTTCTGGCATATCTGGTATTAGATCATTTTCTTCAAGAATTTGATTGATTCCTTTTTTTGTAATTGGTTTGATTAATGGAATTGAATGTTGATCTCTTAATTTAATTCCAATTTGACTTGGAGTTAAGCCATCTTTAGAATATTTTACCACCAATGCTTCTACTTCTGCTGGTGTTAATGTGATCCATGATGGTGCACGTACAGTTGCTGGTCTAATTGAATGTGATTTACCATGTCTGTGAGTGTGCATTCGTCCCATGAATTTGCTCAATTAAAAGTAGAATTAAACGTTACTTTTGCTGATCTCGTAAATTATTCCTGAACTTGGCCTTTAGAATAAAAGTTAAATAAGTCTCTCAATGGAAAAATCACAGGTAAAACGTATGAATACAAAAATACTATTAGCAGCATCCTTAATCGCTGTCTTCACTATCGGACTATCTGCACAAAGTTCTGTTGCATTTGCACAGTACATGGGCAACGTTGGTAGTGCAGGAGAAACCGGATCATATACTTTAGAAGAAGCACTTGAGATTCAAACTCGAAGAGTTGCTTCTGCTGAAGCAAATCCAGCAGCTGGATCAGGAACACCATACATTAGTGCAGACGGTGTTGTTGGAGCAGCAATTATTGCAGGAGCAGTATTCGGTGGTATTGCAGGAGCTTTCTTTTTGAAAGGAAGATCTGGCAAATACGCAGCAATGGGCAGAGGATAAAACAAACCTCACTTTCATCTTTTCATTTTATTATATTCTCTTAGTGTTACTGATCTCGTACTTTATGAAAATAAAAGAAATGTATATATCGCAGAAATAGTGCAAAAATGTTATGATTCCTATCGTAGGTACTTTCCTAAGTATCCTGTCAACACTAACAGGACAATTAGGACCAAACTATGATCCATTATTCTATGATGTAATGATTTACATCTTCGGAACCATCATGTTCACAATATTCCTTCTTGGAGTAATCTCATTTTGGTTACGTGTACACGGCTGGGCTTACAAAGACAACCGTGAGAGATGGGTTGACGAATTAGACAGACACTTTGAAAGAGAAGGTATCGGTCTTATTCCAGACAACGGTAAATATTGGTAAAATTACCACCTTTCATCTTTTCATTATTTTTAATATCTTCAAGTTAGTTCCTTCACGAATTTTATATTTTTAAAATACTTTGTTCTGAATAATTTAAAATTAATTTTTTAATTTTATTAAGTCTTGATTTTTTCTTGTTTGAATTTAGTTTTCTGGAAGTGGTGGCAAGTAATCTTTGTCTTTAGATGTGTCATAATTCTTTGTAGTGAATACTGCCTTGTAGTGATACTTGTCTTGTAATGGTGTTTTTAGACCATTTTCTGCTAATCTATCATTTACATAAATTTCAGTTTTTGACTCTTCCATATCTCTAATTTTAAATTTGGAAATATACAAGAAATGTCCTAATTCAAAATTGGGATTTTCTGTCCATTCTGCATAAACTGTACCGTCATTAGAAAGTGTGTATATTGCCCTTTGACATTCTTCTGAAATTCCAATATTTGGTTGAACTTCAGCTTTTTGACCATCCATAATCATTTCAAACGTAAATGATATTTTCCAATCTGTATCCATGTCATCAATACATGCATTATGTGCCTGTTTAGCTATCATTGGATTTACTCCAACAGTTGTAAGCAATACTGCTATGCCTCCTATGGCGGCACTAATCAGAAGAAATTTTATGGCTTTTTTCCTTTTGTATGGATCTCCTGTACCTGGCCAAATCATTGTCAATATTTCACTTAGATTCCTTAAAGTCCTTTCTTTTATTCATACATTATTTCAATTGTGTCTAATTGGTCCTGATGGTCTGCAAGATAAAATGCAATTTCATTTGAGTCTATTTCTAACCATTCTGATTCTCCTTTGTATGGGAGATAATCTTCTACAAACAAATCTCCTTGGGATCCTGAAACTCTTACAATAATTTTTTCACTTTTTGATTCTATCTCAAATGGTAATCTGAGGACTTTACCTCTTCTTTCATTTTGAATATTTACTTTGTATTCATCTGAACGAAATTCAACTTTTCCAAAAAAATAACTTTGATTGATATCGAGTTTTGTAATTTTAAAATTTAACATTATTTTTGTTGGTTAATTGTAAATAAAAGGATCTTGATGACTTAACGCAAAG
>Ga0209658_1001205_pt1 | contig 16344 bp, 13 predicted proteins | sample SaaInlV_150m_DNA_6_FD_184656 | JGI IMG/M metagenome (GOLD analysis project Ga0209658, IMG submission 184656) | Marine microbial communities from expanding oxygen minimum zones in the Saanich Inlet - SI037_S4LV_150m_DNA (SPAdes) (version 2) | ecosystem: Environmental > Aquatic > Marine >...
CAACGTATAGTGGAACCAATTGTATTTGTGCATTGCCCAAACCGGTAGTCGAACAGATTGTATTTTTCCGTCCATTAGCAAAGTTATTGTCTCAAATCAAATGTGCACCATTGTGTCGAATTTATACAAAATATCCTATTATTCCAAAAAATGGCAATAACCCAGCACATCAGTGGTTTCATAAATTACCAAAAATAACGACAAACAGTGCATTACGAATGGTGATACCATACGACGAATCGAATGGATTAATAATGACGTCTTATAGTGATAATAAATTTGCAAAATATTGGAAAAATTTATATGAAACAAAAGGAATAGAAGGAGTAGATGCTAGACTGATGATATTGTTAAAGAAAACAACTGGTATCAAAAAAATACCAAAACCCATAAAAACCGAAATATTTTATTGGGATTGTGGGGTTGGATATTGGGGTGTAGGTGCAAACAGTGAAAAAACATCCCAATTATTGGTGCAGCCATTTGGAGAAGATACAAATATGTATCTATGTGGAGAACATTATTCTGCAAAAAATCAACAATGGATAGAAGGGGCATTGGATACTAGTAATGCTGTGCTCAAAAAATTGATGTAAAAATCATGATAATTACAAAAATATAAAACATTCCAACAGTTTTTAATCGTAATGAGTTTGTTGTCAGCTGATAAATACAATCTTCAAAGTGATTCTAGATATCATCCAGGAGACTGTTTGTGTGTAAAATCACAAATAACTACGTTAATACGTGTACAATGTGAGAACTGTATTGATGAGTCAACGGTTTACACGAAAAAAATCAATGAAGATATAGGATGTACATGCATGGAAACAGAAGTAATACACACTATTTGCAACATATGTGCAAAAATACGTGATGAAATTGATACATTACATGTTACGTTAGAAAAAGTAATGTATGTGGTATCGACCGAAATCAAGGACTATGTAGATTGCAGAGAAGGAATTGCTGAAATCGAAATAATTGCAAAGAAATTACGAAATTTGAACCGAAAATTATTAGAAAATATGGTAGTACAAACTCAACAGGATGTGTAAATACATTACACTGCTATTGTTCGTTAGTAACGCCTTGTATTTTTTTTAATGATAAATGTTTCAAAAAATCAGGGTTTACTTGGTCACCAAATATTTTTTTTTTTGCTCGATTGTAATCATAAAATGTATGATATTTTGCATATAGTCCACTATTTGAACGATTCATCGAATACAGATTGTATATATTCATCTCACCGTACAAGTGGTCAACAATACGATTGCGATTGAATTCGCAATTAAGCTCATGAACACACTGTTTAAATACGATTTTATATCGGTTGTCATAACTCCATATGATATCCCATAGTTCTTTAGGTAATCGATAATATCTGGAATGTAGAGTTTCAAAATACTTAGGTTGTTTTCGAAGTGCCATTGATAAACCTGTTTATAATACTAATAAACCATATATAACAAATATATAAAAACCTGCTTATATTATTTATTACAATTACAAACAAATGAATATGATAGTAGCAGTAAACCAACATGGAATTATAGGAAGAAACAACAAAATGTTGTGGCATATACCCGAAGATATGAAATATTTTCGACGCCAAACGATGCATAATATAGTAATAATGGGTAGGAAAACATATGATTCATTGCCGTGTGGATTGCTTGATTCACGTATTAATATAATTATCACAACACAACCTGAGAAGTACATTAATAAAACCAGTCAAACTGCCATATTTTGTACTTTAGTTGATTGTGAAAATATTCTACAAAATTTGAAAACAAGTATGAATAAACAGGTTTTTGTAATTGGTGGCGCAGAGATTTATCGACATTTTTTTGAAAATTGTGATAAAATCTATGTTACAATGGTAAATAATGAGGAAAGTAATGGAGTAAGTATATTCTCTTTGTTACAGACATGGAAATCGACATATACTATAAGGTCGAGAACCCCGAAATCTATGGATTCTAAAACTGATTATGAGTTTTTAGTATATGAGAAACACCAGATGATCAAATAAATCGCGTGTGAATATGATAAAAAATCCCTATTGAAAATATACATATATTATAACATAGAATGACATCCTTACTTGATAGAATTTTTGGAAGTGAACCAGAAGTATCCCCAAAACCTATCGAAAATGATTATAAACAGCCGAAAGATGCATCTAACGAAGGGACCGAATTAATAAATCAGGGAGCTTATGGTTGTATATTTAGGCCAGGAATAGAATGTTCCGGAAAACAACTTACATCAAAAAAGTATATCACAAAAATACAGAAATACAAAAAAACATCTATTCGCGAAGTCGAATTTGGAAAAAAAATAAAAAATATACCAGGTTATTCGCGATATTATGCGCCAATACTCGAAACATGTGATATAACAGTAAATACATTGAAGAATGATACGGAAGCAAAAAAATGTGATTTTATAAATACATTACCTGAGTATCGTAATAAAACATATGAATCAAATCGTATACGATATATTGGAAATCAAACATTAGGTGAATATTTGGTAAAAGAAACGTCCAATATAGGCAATGTGGAGAGTTATTTTCGAAAGTTGATAAACACTCATACCACACTATTGAAAGGTATTACAAACTTGAACCGTGCTGATATTCTGCATTTTGATATCAAAGAGAACAATATTATGTGTAGAAAAAAATCCGGTGCGCCTGTGATTATTGATTTTGGGTTATCGATAGATACTAGTAAACTAACTGACACTACATTTCCCATCCAGGATGCTTTTTTTTCTTATACAGCAAATTATGAGCCATGGTGTTTAGATATTGCGATGATAAGTTACATGGCACATAAAACACAAAATGCGGATGTAGAACAACCCACCATAAATGCATGGCGTAACAATACCGCTTCGGTAGATTCTATGAATGAAGTTATACGTGAGTATATAGAAAAAAATCCGGTTATAGCTGGATTGTTATCACCGAATGAAGTGAATATCTACAAAGAAAGTATGCAAACATATTACACCCCCCTTATAGAAGGGGGTATGTTCAATGTACCAATATGGGGCAATGTCTATGATGAATTAGTGAAATATCATCCCAGTTGGGATAATTATAGTGTAGCAGTTATGTTTTTACGATTGTTGACTCAATTGGGTATATCTGAATATGCAAAAGAGTTTCAATTTATAGAAAATTATATGAATATTTTGAAATCGATAGTAATGATGCCTCCAGATAAACGTCAAACCGCAATCGAAACGAGTGTTGAATTAAAGAAATCATTGTCGAAAATTACACGAAAGGGTAAAGCAAAAATTGGTAAATTATTTACACCCGATTTTCAAAATAGAGAAAAATACAATGCTCGGTTTCAGCAAATAAGTCAATCTAAAAAAGAATCTGTAAGGGTAGATGATAACCTTCTTATAAAAAAGGAGAAGAATATCCAAAAAATACGTAAAGATAAGAATATTGCTGTAGAATGAATGCCACAATGACCGTGTTTTATTTATTACCCAAATAAGATTTATGAGAAGAATAATCTTTTCATAAATGTATGTATAAAGTAGCTCCTTTTGATTATGATGACGTATATTTACATAATGAATACAAATAACTAGATGGGTTTGAATATCTACTGCAGTCTAATGTATTTGCTATAGTTTCGTACATGGTCATTGGTCCAGATGACTGTATAATTGTTTTCAATGCGTGTATTGAATTGCCTGAATGGTAATAATGTTTATGTCCAGACAGGTTGACATCTACATTAGCAATGTTTTGTGTAGCAACATTCCAGTATATAATAGTCGGTGACACATCAAGCATGTTCATATCAAATATCTGTGAAATCTCATCAAATTGCATATGCAATGCAAAATCACTGATGCATACAATCTGCATATTGTCTACAAATCGTGTAGTAGACATGCTGCCATATAATGATTGTATAATAAGACTAATAGAATTTTCATATTGGAGACTAGAACATTGAGTTGGCGATATGGATTCTATTATATTTTCGACAATATCTACGAAAGAATCAGTATGTTTCCATTGAATCCATGTTGGAGAACTTGCAACAGTAAGAATTCGGTATTCCATGCTACTTCTACTAGAAATCATCATTGCAATCGCAATTGCTGAATAGAATGCATCCGGGTCAGTTTGTAGCATTGTACTAGACACATCGAGTAGTGGTAATGTAAATTGAAAGTCCCCCGGATTGATGCATGAAATGGTTTTTTTCCACATGCGGTTCAGGTCATTACGTGAAAAATCAACCATATTATTGTCACTATGTTCTTTGTGATATAAAATATGAATGGCTTGTTTTACTAATATTTCACATGACGGAAGAGAACCTATGCGATAATTATCCACATGTTTGCTATTATTTTCGTATATAATATCACTATCTGTATGCAATTTAACAAAATGCTTCATATATGTTTCGGTAGGCATGTGTATACGGCGAATTGTATCCCAATTGTTTTGAGTCATTAGTATTTCTGGTGTTTGAAGTTGTTTGTTCAAAAATGAAATCTGTTTACGAAACAGGCGTTTACATTTTGATATGGCTTTTAGATGAGAATCAGGCGTGGTAGGGGTACGCAATATGTGTGGATGTACATGTGCTGCCCATAAACGTACTAGTTTTTCATACATCCAATTATATTTTTTGTTTTCACGTGGTATCCATTTGGCAACGTTCGATATATAATCTGGGTTCTTAGGATGCAGTGAATATTTCCAGTTATAATTATCTTGAATCAATTGTAGAACTGCCATCTCGACGCAGACATCAATTAGTTCATGTGTGTCGCCTTTCTTCGAATGTTCACGCAAAAAATCACAACATGCAAATAAGTCTTTCCACGAACCAATTGCTGGAGACCCCCATTCGGCATTCGATTTCATATCAATCGTTTTATATGTATTTCGAACAAATTCATGTAATGCATAAATCGCCAATGTAGGGTATACATCATAAAATGCCATAATCAATAAATAAGACATTGTTCGTTCTCCTTTTCCATGATGAATATCCCGTGTGTAAAATAATAGACGGTAATATAGGTCAAGTATAGTGATGTATTCGTTCTTATTTTTATAATTATAATAACATTTTTTAATGGATTGGAGAACATCCACAAATTGAGTGTATAAATCACGATAAATATCCCAATTGTGCTTCTTATTGAGATTAAAGTGGAAATATACTAATTGTTCTCGAAAATAGTCAATATAATATGATGAACTAGTGGGTGTGATGGACGGATAATCGTCCATAGAAGACATATTTGGTAAGTCCATCGTTATTAGAAGATATACATGTGAACATTTAAATTGTTTTCATGTATTACATGCGTCGTTTCCGCGTTCCTCGGTTCTGTACTTGTTTTTTGTATTCTTTTTTTTCATCCTCTTTATCAAATATACGTACTTTTTTGGTTATTTTATTTCCAGATTTTATATCAGGTTCTCTATTCTTATTTTTGATTGCTGGTTTTAAAATGGATTTTATAGTTTGATTATGTTTTTCGACCAATATTTCTTGAAAGAAAAAATATATTGTGTTTGAAGAATGGAAGATAAAAATAGAAGACGGAATATGAATAGTATCTGTAATAGATGTTTCTTTAAAAAAGCCCGTTCCACCCAATGCATCTGGTGTAGTATTGGAAAATGATTGTACATTCTCTGGCTCTATATCAACAATATGAGTAAACATATTAGTAAATTTGTATTTGGATATAGGGGACCGGAGTTTCTTTGCCTGTATAATTTTCAATAGAGCATTGGATGTAATATGTGAACCTGACATTTTACTACTGACGTTAGGTGTCAATGTAATCATTTCGCGTACGATTTTTTCAATGTAATTATTTTGATTGATATACAGGAATATACCATGTATAGATTCCATAGGTTCTCTCACATAATTATGTTGCATAGTTTGTAATTGTGTTTCATTTTGAATCCATGATGTATCTAAATCATCATCATCGGTATCGGTCATAATATCTTGGTAAAAAAGATAGTTATATGTTTGTTACATTTGTATTTGAGATATTGAACATATTAGAATGAAAACAATATAAATAATGATATGTAGTAAGTATGTCTCGAAACAGCGTATACTGTTACTAAAATCACATGCGTACAGAGAGTATGTTTGACCATACACGTATATAGCACGTTGTTTTATTCAAATCGATAAGATGAATAACTACAACTATCCAATTTTAGTATATACAAAAATATTTGTAAAAAATAAAAATCGTCGAAAACATAATCGAGACAGCAATCTACTGGGGGTAGATTACCAAAAATGGGTAATGATATGATTATCTTATCATTACGCGACTATAAATATCATTGTTGTTACAATATATCCGTTGTGAAAAATTGATAATACAAATAATGTACACATGGATGTAACTTACTATCTGTAATATATGAATATGAATTCGATATGCATCCCTCGGGTAGACTCAATGATGACAATCGAATACATTAAAAATAAAATAAACGGATTAAATATTGGACATATTCGCTACATACGCGAAATTCCACTACGAAATGACCCAACCCATAAACGAATTATCATGCGATTTCATTGGAATGAACATAATAATCAAACAAAGACACTACAAAAGCAAATGGAGGAACTAGGGTCATTGAAAGTAGTATATGATATGCCCTGGTTCTGGAAATTGGTGGTTGCTCAATAAGTTAGCAGCTATTGGTATAATGATATTTATCAAGATTGATATGCCGTTTCGTATAGAAAGATGCATCTCTCTTAGATTGAATTCCGTGTTTTCGAACTTCCGGAATAAATAAATGGTCGTGAAATAATTTTATATTCAACCCAATCGTATTTTTTTTATAACAGTTTACAAAGAAGCAATCTAATGGCAAATTATTTTGAATAAAATATTCGAGACCAATGGCGAGTAGATGGTCACGGAATTTTTTACTACAAATATAAGAATATGCACCGTAAATATGTATATTTTCAAAAAAAGAGTCATTCAAATCAAACCAATTCGTTTTACTCTTTCTATGCTCAATTAACAATTGATTTACTGAATTATGTCCAATGTACATGAGGTCGGTTTGCAAGACATCAACATTTGTAATATGATAATACTTATCAAAATCTTTTTTGATATATACATCGTCTTCTAGTATCAATGCACGGTCAATGCCTAGTTGGTTTATATATTTATACAAGTTGATAGTTGATATAATAACACCAATCGCTCCAATAGATAGATGCATTTTCTTAACCCCAAATACATTATCTGTGATAAGACCACGTTTGTAATCCCGAACATATTGTTGGTATATTTCAACCGTTTCAGGTTCATTTTTTGCATAATGTGCATCATATATCTCAACATTTGTGATATTATAGAGTGATAACTGTTCAACAATTAATTTTCTACTTATAGTCTCATCTGGTAAGCTAATAACAAAAACAGGTGGTACCTGGATGCACACCGGAGTACATAATTTTACGTATGTTTCAATTTGTTTACGCATAATACTAGTTTTGTCATTATAATAGGAATTTTCGTATATAATTGAATTTCCTTGGTTGTATATACAAAACATTTTTGGTATATGTTTTACTCGATGCTTTGCAAGTTCTGCCACACAATATAATTCCGCCCAATCAGTGCATCTATCAAGCCAATTATTGTTCATCATTAAATATGATTTTGGTATCATTTTGAATAACCATGCATATCCGGTGCGTAAATGAGAAAATAACCATACATTATGCGACCTATATGATGCTGTATTTTTACAATCTTCTGGATAATCTCTGCCAATGCAATAGCGAGCACTTCTGTAATTGTTGAATACATTATACCCCGAATAAACAAATAAGTAGTCATTTTTAGTATAGATATTATTCAGTTCAGATAGTACATGTGTTCCAGATAACCAGTCATCTCCATCTAATATAATAACTACACTATTCCGGTCAACGAGTTGATACATAGCATACTTAGAACATGCCTGTTTTTTATTTTCCTCATTTTGAATATAAGTTATTTTATTTTCGATACCATATGCGGTAACAATTTCCCAAAATAACTCATGCGTAGAGTCAGTAGAACAGTCATTTGTATAATAAATATGCCAATTATGATAGGATTGGCGAATAATGGAAAGCATATTATTATAAATATTTTTTGTATTATTATACGATGAAATAACAAATGAAAATAATATATTTTCTGGTACTTCATTAGTGGTAGTAACGAATTCAAAATAAGGAATAACATGATTAACTAGTTCGATAGCAGGTTTGATTGCAGGTTCGATAGCAGGTTTGATTGCAGGTTCGATAGCAGGTTTGATTGCAGGTTTGATTGCAGGTTCGATAGCAGGTTTGATTGCAGGTTTGATTGCAGGTTCGATAGCAGGTTTGATTGCATGGTTACTGGAAGAACGAGAGGAGGTAATAATCCCACTATTTTTATAAAATTTTTCATATCTTTTTTTTTTATTTTTTGTAATTGTTTCATATTTATGATTTTCTAACTGTTGAAACATATATCGTGATTAATATACATAATGAGAATATATATTTGTATATACCGAAATACTAATATTATAAGAGTCATATCATTAACGAAGTTACTATTCGTCAGCAAAAAGAAAATGAAAATATTTATCTAAGATGGGATTAATGTTTTTCATTTGTACAGAAGTAAAGCATTGCCGCCATAAACATACAAACCAAATTCCTAAACGACCAGTTTCTCGTTCAGCCTGTTTTATTTCAGTGGTAAATATATCATCCATATTACCATATGCGTTACGACAGTCAGTTAATTCCACCTTCAGTTTATCTTTAATTTCATACAAAAATGTAAGGCGGTTTTGTTCTCGTTCTTTTTCGCGCATTTTGCGTTGTAACATAGCAACATTCATATTGTTTGGTTCTTCTAGTTCGAATTCTTCTTTTTCCCATTGGAAATATATAAAACGTATCTCATTTTGAATATCTTTAAATTTCAATATTAATATTTGTCGGTGGTTCTCTAATTTTTTTATGAAAGAGAAAATATTCACATGACAAATAATAGGAAATATCTGTTTCATCTCTGCTGGAATCAATACATTATTGACTTCTTTTATTTCGTTCATTTTTTCTTCGATAGCATGAATCTGGTTCAAAACCAACGTTTTCTTTTCACCTTCCGTAGTCATTAAAACTAATTTACTATTTGTCATTTCGAGAGAAACCTCCAATTTATCATATTGATTCGCTAGTTGTAAGTATACAGTAGTAGCCGATTCCAATTTCAAAAAATTCATCAATGCAATGAGAAGACCAACCGTAGCATTTAATACTGTCATTATCCATTTGCTCTCGCTATCACATTTCACAAAATCTGCAAAAATTGTCACCCCACATGTAATGAGTAGTGATGGAATCATCAAACAATAATGTCTCCATTGTGAGAGTTGCTTTGATTGAATATATACATTTTTTTGTCCCTTCATATAAGTTGTTAAAATATCTAATTCACTAGAAAATTTGTTATCTATTTCCATGTCATAATATTTATCTAATGTTTTTTCAACATCGTGATATGCCAATTGTTTGAATTTCGATTGACGTCGTCTATGTTTACGTTGAGATATTTGTACACCATTATTACTAGACGAGGATTGTAATTGTTCTGCAATATCATCTAAAGATATTTGTTTATGAAACATCTGTGTTTGTTGAATAGTATTAACCTCATCATCATCGCTATTATTAGAACTACCCGAACGACTACCGTAATTTGATATAGTCATAGGACTATCACATCGTTCATTATTTCGTCGAATCATAGTATAACATTCATCGGTTGTATGTTTATATTCGTCTTGGAGTCGGTGTAAATCATTGCTTGCTATGTTTACAAAATGATTGTCTGTATAATGTATAAGAGTGTTTGCTTCGTGAATTTCACCGAGTTCTACATCAATATCATCGTGAATATCAATTTGTATATGTTGTCCATGTTGGGTTGAAGAATCGCTAGAGGATGTATTTGATTGATTTTCTTGCACATCTATATTGTCATCGTCAATATTCATAATGGTTACATACTATCTACATTTTTTTGTCGCATATATACCGAAAAATTGATATAATGTATATGTCATTACGTCCGGCAATATAAAGATGAGTTCTACACTCGTACCAACAATAAGACAGATACACCGAACAAATGTACATGATTATCGTACACAAATGCGGCAATTTATCATGACATCGAGGTTCAATACTAACACTATGGAAGAAAATATCAATTATCGTCGTAGACAGACGAATATTGGATGTATTTATTGTTCACCTGGTCCAGTGACTTTACATATACCACATGAATCAATTATGTTTGTACTAGAGATGAATAATGATGAAAATAAAATTATGGGCATTGGTATGGTAATGAATAAACCTAGAATAAATCGATATTCAGTTTACGAAAATGGAAACTACAATCGATACTCCTTTGTGGGAAATCATCGAATCGACCGAACCCAAATGAATGAAGAAGAGATTGTGATTATGCGAGTATTTGATATATTGTGTTTTACGGGTAATCGTCATATGAAGCGCGGTCAGGGATTGACTATGTTCCCAGTAGACATGTTATACAAATGCCATAAAAAAGTAGATTTAATAGAGTTTATTCGTAATATGTTTAAAACCCGTTTTTCCAAGTAATAAATCTTAAGATAAACCTATTAAATGTTTGTATATGGATAATATAAACTAGAAAAGATGTCGAGCAATAATTCATTGTATAATGTCAATGATTATACTGATGTTGAACTATATACATTGTTAGATTTAGTCAACCCGACTGACCGTGAGCTAGAAGCAAAGATATTGATGCAAATTCATAAATACGACAAAATTGGTACAAAATCATCTCAAAAGTTATCATCATTTTTTGATGATATTTATAATCATTTTTTTGAGACGGAAGACGAAGTAGAAGGATACGAGGATTTTAATGATACCAAACGTAAATATCAATTACGTAACCAAACCGAATTTGCAATAGGTGATAATGGTGAAACCGGTATTACACGAATGCAAAATGATAGAATCGAGGGTGCCGCCGATGACCCGAATAATCCAGAAAATCCTACTAAAATAAATACGAACAACGAGAGCACCCGCACTATTGCTACAAATAATGGTTCAGGTAATCTTTCCAAACCTACTGGAGAAATGCAAATGTATACTGAAGATTACAAAAACACAAATTTAGCGACTGACCGATTGAAAGACGCAGATATTCGATATACGCAGGATTTAGAATATTCAAGGGGTAAGTTGAATCCATTATTACAGCAAACAATAAAGCGAATTATTAGTATTGATAGTCAGTATCGTAGTGATAAACGTACCATGTCAACAACGTTTAGTTTCAATTTGTCTGAACCATTGAAAGATGTAGTATCATTGAAATTATATTCAGTACAAATCCCGTATACATGGTATACAATCGGTAAGGCATATGGCAGTAACTTTTTTTTTTTCAAAGGACGGACTCCAGGCATTGATAATACAAGTGGTATACATGATATCAAAGTTGAAATTGCACCTGGTAATTACAGTCCAGCTGAATTAATAAGTGAAGTAAATAATACGATTAACCGATTAAAAACCGACGAATCAATCGATGCTACGTTTGGAAATACCGCGATTTCTTACAATTTCAATACATCACTTAGTACTGCGAACATTGAATTGCAAAAAGGGTACAATGAGAGTAGTTATCATTTGAAGTTTGACAATACAACAATAGCTGGCTATCTAGGATTCTTGCAAAGCGAGTATACTGCCAATACAATACGGTCAATGTTAATTGACAATTATATAGAAACGGAAACATTTATTGTAGCAGACAGTAACAATTATTTTACAGTTTATGTATACCAAGATGATTATATTACATTAGAATCTAGTTTTGATATTTCAATTAATAATGGCACCTATATGCGAAGTGAATTGATTACTCATGTAAAAACAGTATTGAGTGGAGTGACACGTCTAAAAAATACAGATTGTGTTTTAAGTTCTACAAATAATTATATTGATTTGAATTTACAACTGTCCCGGATACCCAATAATGTAAATATAAACACAAAAACGCAGGTTATTTTTTATGATACACAAAGTTATATGGTTTCATTCGACGGTACATTATTTTCTGGAACCAGTTCACTGACTATATCTGGAAGTATAGGAAGTGAAATTAGTGAAACCATACAAATAGAGCTCGATACAATTTCGGTTGATAATCCAGTTTCGATTCAAAATGGGCAATTATTGTGTACAATAAAAATGATGTTCTATAATGGAACTAGCTTTATTAATTATGCAGGTAATGAAATTCAACATATCATACGAGCCAATGGTGATTATTTATTTGGAACAGCTACTGAGATTTTATCATATCTAACAGCCAGAATCAAAAATTATGTTGGCAACGACGCACTATTTGCAAATACTACAATAACGGATAATGAAATTACATTGAGAATCAAACCGAATGATAGAATATGGACAAATGTTGTCGCACCGAGTTCTGGTGCAATTACAATCCAATCATGTTTTGGATTTGAAAAGAATATAAATAACATGGATGAAATAATAGGTGAGATTGAATCTCAAGAACAAAGTGGTAGATATACAATATCTTCCGTGCCTCATGTGTATTTTACACCAAATATTGACAATTTTCGCGACAACATGAATGGCATCAACGATTTATCATTCAATGTACCAGATACCATTAGTATAGGTAGTTACAATTTGGATGAATATATAGCATCTATAAATAGAGGAGTACGAGAATACGATTCTACACACAATAATGTATTTAATTCTCCAGATGAAGACTATGTGTTTGACAATAGCACTGCATTTCCAACCGGAACATATGCTTATCTGCAAAATAATATTTTTCAGTTACAATGTGATGTGAATAAGAAATTCGACAACACAATGTATATTATAGATTTTACTAATAGTATATTTGATATCCCCACTGTTATTGATATGTTTCCAGATGCAAACAATAAAATAATAGACGATGTTTCTATTCTACATACAACAAATGCAAACTTGCTTCAAACCGGCATAGACGAAAATACAATAATATTCACATTAATACCAAAAAATTCGAATATATCTGTACCAGTAAATGGTAATGAGCGCGACGACCCTATTATACTAAAACTAGACCCAACAATAACTCCTAATTTAACAGTGACAACGAGTGCGCAAATAGATGACATTGTCAATATATTCATACAACCAGTGTTTGATAATTATATTGATCCTATATCTGGTATAAAAATTTTCGAGGGGACTGAAATATCAGCGACACCCACGGTCAATGAAAACGGGGAGAATATATTTGTTGTATCTATTGATATGGTAATAAATAAAACCTTAGTTGCAAAGAATTATCGTATATCATTTAAAGATATTGGCAATACAAATGATACTTGGAATTCCAATTTGAAAATATTGGATAATGTATTGAATAATAATTATATTGACACGTCATTTACAATGACAACCTCTCAACCTTACAAAATATATGACAAAAACAACAGTGAAGTAAATATTCTTGCTAGTCAGATAGATACACGTGGAAATGTATTGGATGTGGATGGAAATGTATTGGATGTGGATGGAAATGTATTGGATGTGGATGGAAATGTCGTTGGGTTGGATGGTCGTGTCATATACAAAGTCACGCCTAGTGGAAATGTTATAGTATCTGGAAATTCTGCTTTACCTACATTAAAACCATTAATTATTGGGTTGACTAACAACCGCATTACATTCAACGCAACCGAAGATGGTGTAGCGACACGAACAGAACAAAATAATATTATTGTTACAATACCTACTGGTACATATTTTCGTGATACATTGATTGATGAAATAAATTCAAAAATAGCAGCAGCATCTACGCAGTTCACGAATGCTTCTGGTACGGTAATGTCCATCATTAATAAATACAACACGTATTATGTGAAAATACTTACGAATTTACAACGTAATTATACAACTCAGGATTATAATCTAGTGTTTTACGACCCATTTAGTTTTCTCACATGTACATCGGGTGCAAGTAGTGTACAGAATACCACATGGGATACCACGATTGGATGGGTAATGGGTTTTCGTAATTATACGACATATGATATGTCGGTCGAACCAATAGTAGATGATGAAACCTCGGTTGTTCATAGCGTAACCGGAAATAATATTACAATCAAGGGAGATACTGGGTTGAGTACAAATCTATACAATTATTTTTTGATATGTTTGGATGATTTCAATCAAAGTCATTTGAACGATGGATTAGTAACAATTACAAATGTGGATACTAGTATTCCATTGCCATCTTATGCGAATCGTAGTAATTTTGTATGTGACCCCGTAACAGGAGAGAAAGTATACAGTGTTGCGAACGATGGAGTTACGAATAGATTAACTGAAAAGCAAATATATGCAACCCAGGTTGCTGCTAATTCTGCATCTCAGGTTGCTTCTATCGGTTCTTCGGTGAGTTCCAAAAGTTATGGAACCGGACCATTTGTTACAGATGTATTTGGTCTAATACCAATGAAAGTATCCGGATTAGCAAATGGTAGTTCATATGTTGAATTTGGCGGAACATTGCAAAATCAGGAACGTAGTTATTTTGGTCCTGTAAATATCAGCCGTATGTCAGTAAAATTAGTAACTGACCGTGGAAATTTGGTAGATTTGAACAAAGCGAATTGGTCATTTTCATTGATATGTGAACAGTTGAATAAAATGGACCCAGATTCAGCAACATAATTATAAACAACTGAATAATAAAAACTGCATAAAGTGTGCAACCTTAAATGTTTTGTGTGTATAAAAGTATACTCGCATATACTATATGGATAACATAATTAATAATATTACCGAAAATGGAAGTATTTCTATTGATATGATTGGATTTTTTGGTCCAATAATAACATCATGTATCACATTTCTTCATTTATTATACTCGCCCAAATATTTGTTTGCATTTTGTTTGTTTTTTGTCATAAATATGGGTGTAAATCGATGGTTAAAATTATGGCTACGCCATTCTCGTCCGGCCAATGGAAAAAGTATATTAGGCGAATCATATAATGGAGCGGACGAATACGGTATGCCATCTGCACATGCTCAAACTGTTTTTTATTCCACTGCATATTTATATTTTGCAAAAAACAATCCCAAATGGTTATTTATTGGTCTATGTATTGGAATTATCACTATGTATCAACGATGGTCTTATAGGCGGCACACGATTAATCAATTGGTAGCAGGTATGAGTATTGGTAGTATGTTTGCTTATATTGGTGCATCTGCTGCAAAATACTGGATAACAGGAGAGCATTTTTGGTAATTTAGCCAACCATCTAATAGAGAAGACGAGTTAGTACGATACATGTTTAGCGTGCCATAAACGAGTGAAATACATCAATAAGCGTAGTTTGTTTTTACATCGATTCGTTTTTGGTGTATACATATATTTACGACTATTCGACAAAATATATGTATAATATATCAATACCTATTATAAGAACAATGTCTCAAAGTGATTATATAAAACGAAAACAAATCGCTCATACATTACGCAATGACGGATTTAATGTTCCGAACCGTTTACCGGCAGTCTTTAGTTCAAATACATTATTGAAATATAAACAATATCAAATTGTAAACGATGATTCCAATACAAAAATAAACTATAACTTGTTAACGCCTGTAAATAACAAAATAATATTTGATATGGAACGCAATGTGGCAGGATGTCCCACATTTGTTGTATGTAAAGATACTCAGACGCGCCCGAACCGAGTTTTACGTAGTGAAAAAGAGTGCGATGTTCAAATATACCCTTTAACTTGGGAAGATCGAAAAAATGTACCCATAAAATCGCAATTATGTAGATGTCAATTAAAACGAAAACATATCAATAAAAATGTATGCAGTTGTGATGCGAAGAGTGTTTAATTTTTTAAATTTATAATATTATAAATTTAAAATGTCAATGAACTAAAGATTAAGATGTTTCATTATCATTTCCACTTTGGTTTCTAATGTATTAACTTTTTCCTTTAATTGTTCATTTTCTTTGGAAAGAGTTTTCACCGATTCTATGAGGTATCCAATAAACGTGTTATAATTGGCACTCCATTTTTCGTTATCACTTTTACATATAGCTTCAGGTATAATTTTGGCAACTTCTTGT